>Ga0163154_10001195_pt1 | contig 40211 bp, 35 predicted proteins | sample OliLakLV19MP9P1_FD_148649 | JGI IMG/M metagenome (GOLD analysis project Ga0163154, IMG submission 148649) | Freshwater microbial mat bacterial communities from Lake Vanda, McMurdo Dry Valleys, Antarctica - Oligotrophic Lake LV.19.MP9.P1 | ecosystem: Environmental > Aquatic > Freshwater > Lake >... | reverse complement strand
AATCGATTGCCAACTTTTGGCGATCGAGCCAAGGTTTTTTTGATGCCCAACGCTAATTTAACATTACTTTCTGATCAACGAGTGCGAGAAATTGCTTCACGTTATGGTTTTGTTTTTGCCCCTGAAGTCTTGGATAGTACTACCTATCGTTGGACCAAGTCAAAACCTTTGGAATCAACTCTTGAAATGAATGCGGAAACTTTAAGTCTTCAGTTACAAACTGATTATTTGTCACGTCCCGATCTACTAGGTAAGAAAGCTGCCTTAGATGGAGCGCAAGCTACCAGTCGAGTCAAGGCTTTCTTGTCTAGCTCTGATTTATTAGGTAAAGACGTCGCGACTGCTGAAGCCAAGTTAACGTATCTGAAAGCTTTAGGCAGTGAAGTGGAGCCGGCTGTGGCCTTGTCTGATGCCGATTATGTCCAAGTTGATCTGAATCGCGCCAAGATTGATAATAAATTTGACATGTTTGGGCCACAAGGCACAAAAGGCTCAATCCATGCTATCGTCACCAGTGCTCTCAGTGGTAATGACAGTATTGTGGATATGGAATACAATTATTTTCCCGTTGAATACTTACAAATGCACACATATCCCCTACGGAATACTGAATCAGCCTGGCGACTAATCCAAGGTGGAGAAGGTTATATTGCCAATAAAGGCACAGGCGACGAAGCCGTCGTCAGAAACGTGACGTTAGGCTACTACGAAGCCTTTGCCGAACAACCTTATTTACAACCGATTTATGTCTTCTCAGGCGACGGTGGCTTCTTAGGGTATGTCTCAGCACTTGATCCCAATATCAGAAACGTTAGACGGTAATTTTTAATCAAGGAACTGCTCCAGCGCCGCGCTGCTTTTTTGCGATTTATCCCATATAATACAAACTATGTCTGTAACTATACGTACTCGGATGGCTCCTAGCCCAACTGGTGAATACCATGTTGGCCATATTGCCACGCTCCTCAAAAACTATGCCTTTGCCAAACAGCACGGTGGTCAATTTGTGCTGCGAATTGAAGATACTGATCAAGAACGTAAAGTTGAAGGCGCGGTTGAAAAAATTCTCAAAGTTATCAAAGCCTATGGCCTAGGCTGGGATGAAGGTCCTGATATCGGTGGGCCTTATGCACCTTACACTCAATCCGAACGTTTGCCACTTTATAAAGAAAAAGCCTTAGAATTAGTTAAGTCAGGCAACGCCTACTTTTGTTTTTGTTCTCATGAACGTATCGCGCAAATTCGTGACCAACTACGAGCTGAAAATATTCCACCCAAGTATGATCGTCATTGTCGTTACCTGAGCAGTGAAGAAGTCCAAGCCAAACTCTCGGCGGGTGAATCATCAGTCGTAAGGTTGGCTGTCCCTGATAATCAACCCATTACGTTTACTGACTGGATGCGCGGTGATATTACCGTTAACTCAGACGTGGTTGATGATCAAGTGCTCCTGAAGTCGGATGGTTTTCCCACGTATCACTTAGCTGTGATTGTGGATGATCACTTGATGAAAATCACGCATATCATGCGTGGCGAAGAATGGATTAGTTCCACGCCTAAGCATGTGCTGTTGTATCGAGCTTTTAAGTGGGATGCCCCAATCTATGCCCACATGCCAGTCTTTTTAAATCCAGACGGTAAAGGCAAGATGAGTAAGCGGCGAGGAACAGTGGCTGCTCAATCGTTTTTAGATGATGGCTACTTACCTGAAGCGATGCTCAACTTCTTTATGATTTTGGGGTGGACGCCAGAGGATCAACGAGAAATTCTTACACTCGATGAATATATCCAAGAATTTGATCCCCGCAAAATGAGTTCTAAATCAGTCGTCTTCGATTTGGAAAAACTAAGATGGCTAAATGGTCTTTACATCAGAAGATTAACCACAGACGAGTTGAAAAAACGCTTAGAGCCGTATATCCCAGACCAATTTCCTCGAAATAAATTTGCAGAGATTTTGCCATTAGTGATGGAGCGGTTAGTTGTCCTGAAAGACTTTGATTCTCTAACTAATTTCTTCTATCAAACAGTGCGGCCAGATAAAGAGTTATTACTCAAGAAAGCCACGCCGGAGTTGCTAACTGAGCAATTAACAGCGACTGAGATGACTTTAGCGGCTATAAGTAGTTGGCATGAGACTGAATTGGAAAACGCGATTCGGAAACTTCAAGAAGAAAAAGCTTGGCATAAAGGTCAATATTTTATGATGTTGAGATTAGCTGTGACTGGTAAAACTGCCACACCACCTTTATTTGAAACCATGCGGGTCATTGGTCAAGAGACCATTATGAGCCGATTACAACAAGCTCGAAAACTAGTAACTGAGTAGCTATGATGGCCACGACCTCCACTGCCCCCACGTTAACTCTCGCTCAACTAGATGGGGTTTATGACCTAGTAAAAGCAGCCTTTCATCAGAAATATCTTCAGGCACAACTAAAAACAGCTCAGTATTTGCACTCTGGGACGGTACTGAAAAATACGGCTCAACAACTAGTTACCGTTGGTACCTTAGTTGGCTCAGTGATGCTAACCAAACCAGTGGATGCTCAAGTCATGGAAGAAATTAAAGCGCTTGAGGCAGACACGCACAATCAGGCTTTAGCTGAAGTTTCAGCAGAGGAGCGCCAAGCGGTTTTAGAAAAGATGAAAGGTTTTGTTCAAGGTCCAGCGGGTCATCTAGCCAAGGAAGATGAGCTATATCTTGAACAGCAGTTGAGTGATATTTTGGGGTTTGAGGTGACAGCTGAGCTTGAGGGGCACCGGCTAAATCATAGTTTGGGAGTCATGGGCGGCGAACAACACTTGAGACGATTTCCTAGTGATACTTTAGATCAACATGATGCGTATCGAGAATCAGGTATAGCCCCTAATCGAGGTGCTTTTGGGTGGTTTACTGAAAATGGAAAGCTGACACCTAATGCGGTTCTCAGAGAGAAGTATTATCTTGCCGTGCAAACTATGTATTTGCCAAACTGGAATCAAGATCACGCCAATTTAAAACCTTTCTATCACTTCCGTAAAATGATCGTCATTAATCCGATTGACAGAGTTGCGGTGGTGGGTGTAGTAGGGGATGCGGGACCCGCCCAGTGGGTCCAAAAGCAGTTTGGTGGTTCACCAGAAGTGATTAGAGAAGGTAAGATTTGGAGTAAGCAGGCGCGTGGTCATGTGATACTGTTATTTGTGAATGATCCGCAAGATAAAATCCCGTTAGGCCCCATCACTTTAGAGTCAGCCCAAACACTTGCCCAACAGTAGTTTATGCCAGAAACAGACGACACTCAACTAGTTACTCCAGCAGAAGTCCCTCAAAGCAGCACTGAGATTGATTTGCGAAGCTATGAGGTTTATCAGACTCCAGAACTAGATCAAGCTATTGCACAGGTCGTTGAACGGTTAGCTCCAGCAGATCAAACTACAGGCCGACAGCGAATCTTAGCCACTTTGCGCTATGTGGCAGCGACGGCTTTGATTGAAGAGATTATAAGCGAAAGTAGTCAATTTGAAATTGCGCCCCATTTGATTATTGATAATTTAGAATTATTTACGGCTAAACAAGCAAACCGGTTGACGGCTATGAAGACGGCAGTTCTAGTGTTTCTAACCAACGAATATCTCACTGACTATGTGGGGGACGTCAATCAGTTATCTACTCTACAGTCTCAATTCCCAGCCAAGGCAGCCTAACTATGATTGTTACTAATTTATTTGTTGGTTCGCGTTTCCCAGTCAATCGTAAAAAATTACGCCAAACCGTGGAGAAGGTTTTGGCTGAAAATAATATTCAACACGCGCAAGTGGATGTCTCAATTGTAGGTAAACGCAAAATTACGCTTTTGAATGAATCAAAACTGCAACATGATGGGGCAACCGATGTCTTATCATTTCCTCAACACGAAAAAGAACAACTGAACGACTTTCCTATGCCTGAAGGTTTGCCGCCGCATTTAGGTGATATTGTGATCAGCTTCCCAGAAGCCGTCAAAACTGCCAAGAGATATGGCAAGATGGTTGATGATCAGATCTGCTTTTATCTCGAGCATGGTTTGATGCATTTGTTGGGTTATCATCATGAATAATCAAGCCTTGTTTTGTGGTTATCTTCAGCGCAGACTAGATTTGTTCTTCAGTCTTTAGCTCTGAATCCAAGAACGCACATATGAGCTGGTATCGTACTCATCGACCCCACCGAATTGCCGATCTGCACTTGAGTAAAGTTCGTGAAACTTTTTCCCAACTTTTGCAGCAAGGCACATTATCCCAAGTCATGCTCTTTGCTGGGCCAAAAGGTACCGGTAAAACGACCACAGCTCGCATCATTGCCGCGGTTGCCAATGATCCTCAGAATTATGCCGTTATTGAACACTTGTTTTTTAAAAAACCTGCGCCCGCCAAAGTACAGCTGCTGGAGCCTGATGAAACTAATCAAGATTTGATTCCAATTTTTGAGGGTCGATCATTTTTGGTTCAAGAGCTAGACGCTGCCAGCAATCGAGGGATTGATGATGTTCGGGCCATTAAAGACCGAGTTAATGTACCGCCTCAACAAGGTTTGATTACAGTCTATATTCTTGATGAAGCTCACATGTTAACGACTGAGGCTTTTAATGCCTTACTAAAACTTCTCGAGGAACCCCCGCCTCACGTACTCTTTATTTTGGCTACCACTGAACTTCATAAAATCCCAGAAACCATTAAATCACGAGCTACTTTGATTGAGTTTACCAAAGCTACACCTCTGGAAATTACGGCGGCCTTAGAAAAAGTCATGAGCCTAGAAAAGAAAGAATTTGAGGCTGAGGCTTTGAGTTTAATCGCCCAAGCAGCCGACGGCAGCTTCCGGGATGCTGTAAAGATGGCAGAGAGTGTTGCTAGCACAGCCCAAGTTTTAACAGCTACGCTCGTGGCTAACCAATTAACACACAATGTCCAAATCACAATTCCCGAGTTGCTGGCCGCGGTTATTGAAAAACAACCTGAAAAGGTAACTGAAGTTTTTCAAGAGTTACGCCAAAAAAACCTGGATCAAACTTTTTTTACTAAACAACTATTTGAGTTTTTACACACTAGTTTATTACAGCACATCGGAACACAACCTGGGAAATCTTTTGGCTCTCAAGCGATTGTGCTGTTTTTACTGCAGGAACTGACCACCTTGCCAGTGCAGAATCCTAGCCCTATTGCTTTCTTACCCCTAGAACTAAAATTACTAGACCTCATTTTTAGATCTCAAGAAAAAAGTAAAAAAAGTTCCTCGCCTCCACCAAGTTCAGCTGCCAGTAAAACTCCCGCTACTCATCCTACTGTGAAGGTCGAAGCACTCACTCGAAAGCTAGTGGAACCAACTTTAGAATTAATCCAAATGGCTCCCTCTGACACCGCGACCCAGGCTCGACCAGTAAGTGACCCGACGCAAGGGATTCTTACCCACAATATTTTGAGCGACAATTTACTTGAGGTGACTGATGGCAACGCCACTAAATTACTTGAACAATGGCAGGCGTTTATTAATTTAGTTCATCTAAAAAACTCTTCACTGGGTGCCCTATTGAGATCTTCCCGACCGCTTGATTCAGTCACAGGTCGAGCTAGAATTGCAGTTTTTTATAAATTTCACAAAGAACAGTTGCAACAACCCAAATTTATGAAAATGATTGATGAGTGTTTACCCGCTATCACTGGAGGCCTAGTTAAACTAGAATTTGTATTACAAGATCCGGCTGTAATGTCAGCTCTGCCGATAGCTGACCTAACTTCTCATACTGATCAAGCTTTGGTTAAACTAGCCGAAGAATTATTAGTGTAGTACAATGCAAAAAAAGGAGACATATGGCAAACCCATTTAAAGCACTCGGAGATTTAAACAACTTGCGGAAACAAGCTAAGCAAATGCAACAAGAGTTGGCAGCAGAAACTATTCGCGTCCAACGTGGTGATATTCTGGTGGAAATCTCAGGTGACCAAAAAATCAAAATGTTCTCAGTCCAAGGCATAACAAGTCAAGATGCAATCGATGTCTTAAATGAAGCCATCAAAAAATCTCAAGAATTAGCCGCCAAAAAACTGCAAGACATGACCGGCGGTTTAGGTGGCCTTTTAGGTGGTGGAGGTCAACAGTAAGCCATGAGGTTACTGGTCGCGACTCACAACCAAGGTAAAGCCAAAGAAATTGCCCAGTATTTAGAGAATTTTGGGATTGAAGTCGTAACTCCAGAACAAGTGGGGATTGGTGATTTTGAGCCTGTAGAAACCGGTGACACATTTCTGGCTAACGCCGAATTAAAAGCCATGGCATATGGTGACCAAGCTAGAATCCTTACCTTAGCAGACGATTCAGGCTTAGAGGTGGCCGCACTTAATGGTCAGCCAGGCGTGCACTCCAAACGATTCTTTGCTGGCACTGATGTTGATCGCAACCAATATCTTTTAAAGTTACTTGCAGATAAAGAAAATCGAACCGCGCGCTTTGTCTCAGTTTTGGTTCTTTATGATCCTAGTAGTAACTCAAGACATGCCTTTACGGGGGTGGTTGAAGGACGCATTACGACATCGACTGCGGGTGATCAAGGCTTTGGTTATGACCCGCTTTTTATAGCTACCGGCTTTGAGCAGACCTTTGCCCAATTAGGCATTGAAATTAAAAACCAAATTAGTCATCGCGCCCGAGCCTTACAACAGTTACAAACTCATTTTAAACAGGAGATGAATCATGGCTGATATTTTTGTGCCCAATCAAGAGATATTGCGTAAGTATGCGCAGGTTCTGGTCAACTTTGCACTAAATTCTGGAGTCGGTGTCAAACCCGGAGAAGTCGTGGAGTGTGCAGTCCCAGACATAGCCAAACCCTTAGCTCTAGAGCTGCAAAACGTGATCCTGGAAGCTGGCGCTCATCCTATGTTGAGATTAATGCCCACGGGCTTTAATAAAGATTTTTTCGAGCGAGCCAGCGATGAGCAATTAACTTTTTTTCCCAAAAAATTCTTAAAATCTAGAGTCGATTTACTCGATCATCACATTGGCGTGATTGCTGATGTTGATCCTTATGAGTTAAAAGATGTTGATCCCGCAAAATTAATTAAAGTTCGCGACGCAAAAAAAGAGTATCAAGATTGGTTGACTGATAAAGAAGTGGCTGGTAAATTAACTTGGACCTTGGGTCTATGGGGAGTTGAGGCCAAAGCGGCTTTGGTCGAGCTGAGTCTCGAAGAGTATTGGGAACAAATTATTAAAGCCTGTTATCTGGATTTCGATGATCCAGTTAAAAAATGGCAAGAACTGCACGCTTTCCAAGAGGCCATCAAAAAAGAACTGAATGCTATGTCAATTGAATGGGTGCGGATTCAGGGCGAGGACGCCGACTTGAAGTTGAAATTGGGAGCTGATCGTATCTGGCAAGGTGGTAGTGGTCGCAATATTCCCAGTTTTGAATTTTTCACTTCACCAGATTGGCGAGGAACTGATGGTTGGATTAGGTTTAATCAACCTGTCTACCGTTACGGCCAGGTAATGAAAGATATCTCTTTGAAGTTTGCCGACGGTAAGTTGCTACATAGTGAAGCTAAGACAGGTAATGACTTGCTACAACAAATGTTTACTAGTCCCAATGCTGATAAAATCGGTGAATTTTCTTTAACCGACAACCGGATGTCTCGGATTACCCACGTCATGGCAGAAACGCTCTTTGATGAAAATATTGGAGGACCATTTGGCAACTCACATTTAGCAGTGGGTAAGGCCTATAAAGATTGCTACAGAGGTGATTCATCCAAGCTTAGTAAAAAAGAGTGGGAAGAACGCGGCTATAATGACTCAGCGGAACACACTGATATTGTCACCACCACAAATCGTACAGTTACGGCCACCTTAACCACTGGTGAAGAGGTGGTGATCTACAGAGATGGACAATTTCAGTTAAAAACAAAAATCTAAACGCAAACGGACACCTAAACTGTCCGGCTTGCGTCTGTAAACGAAACCATTTCGTTACTCAGAGATATTAATTGTTATTTGATGAAGATTGCTTTCGACCCCCGCGGCGATCTGCAACTCGAGTTTTTATAGCCAGAACTACGTTTGTCGGCAGTGCGATGCTGATCTGAACTACCTCAACTTCCTCTTGGCATCCCATCACCTCCTTTCCGTTTTTACTTATTCTTTTCTTGATTTACCTGACGGTCTTATTAGCGGAATCAGGGCTGAGTAAGAGGCGAGCAAGGATTGTCATAAATATGGCATGGCAAAATAGTGGAGCTTGGCTATACTAGAAGTCTGCCGAAAAACGAAAGGTGTATGACTAAATATAAACAATACTTCCAAGAAATGATGGACGGAAACGAAGAGCTTTTTTCACAATTTAAAGTGATTCATGATGGATATCAAATAGATCGCAAGCAATGGAGTGCCCGCTTTCATGCCGCAGGACAACCAGTGGTGGAGATTATGAGAGACTGGGAGCGGCGCTTATGCTCAGGAATGGAAAGAGGAAAGAATGCTGCTTACTCGGCTCGACTGGCTGAGAAATTCTGGAGTGAAATTAAAAACTATCTACCTTTAATTGAAAAAGTGGGGGTGAGATCTAATCTTGATTAGCGAGCTTTGTCAAACAAGCTAAAACAATATTTGTTGGTCAGTAAAAAGCTGGCCTGATTTAGATCTGAGTGCCAAAGCTGGTAGCTGATGTACTTTAGCTGGTGTTTCATTTTTGAGTTGTTGAAGAATCGGTTTCTTTTCTGCGCCGGCTACTAATCCCACAATGTAGTCCACACGTACTAAACCCGTCAAGGTTAAAGTTAACCGCCTGGGGAATTGGGGAAACTGAGCCGTGGTTGCCTGAGACACATACGCAGTGAAAAAGCTGGGGCTTTGAAATAATGTAGCAAATTTTTGAGCATCTGCATCTACATTGACACTTAAAATATGCCCATCACCACCCACGCCGACCATGGCAATCACGAAAGCTTCCGGATCGGCCAAAAACCTAGTTAGTAGTCTTTGATACTCTGTGACTGCCTGGTGCATGTCTTGAGCCTGAGGGACTTCAATAAAAGTCGCTCCTAATTTCTGGCAGGCAGCAATAAAACCACTGGCTTGGGTTTCTGCAGTGTTGTTTTTCTCTGGCCATCGCTCGTCTTCCATCGCCAAAGCTAGGTTGGCAAACACAGCAGGATGATAGTTGCCAGCAGTGATCAGCCGAGCCAATTTGGTATAGACTTTAACTGCTGAGCCTCCGGCCAAGAGCAGCAAAACTGGTTTTTTGGTAGCTACAGATTTCTCTAGTTGAACCAAGAGATGAGAAGCGGTGGCGTCAATTGCGGCCTCCACCGTTGATAGTGAAATCACGTCTAAAGTTGTTTCTATCATTGCATGATTATATAGCTTTTTGTATGATATCAGAATATGAAAATTGGATACATCGGCCTGGGAAAAATGGGCAAAAACATGGTTTTACGGATCCTCGAGAAAGGCCATCAAGTTGTGGCGTGGAATCGATCCCTCGAGCCTAGACAGGAAGTTGCCGCTGCTGGCGCAATAGCTGTGGAAACATTAGAAGAAGTGGTGCAAGCTTTGACCTCACCTCGAACAATTTGGTTGATGCTGCCAGCCGGCGAAATCACAGATCAACATCTAGATAAACTTTTACCGCTACTTTCAGCTGGTGACTTAGTAATTGATGGCGCCAATTCATTTTATAAAGATACTGAACGTCGAGCTACTAAGTTGAAAGCTCAAGGTATAAAATATATGGGTGTCGGGACGTCAGGTGGGCCTGGCGGTGCTCGAGCTGGTGCTTGTTTAATGATCGGTGGTAATCAAGCAGATTTTGACCAACTACAAACGTTCTTTAGTGATATTTCAGCACCTGGTGCCTATCAGTTTTTCCCGGGAGCTGGAGCCGGTCATTTAGTTAAAATGGTTCATAACGGGATTGAGTACGGTATGATGCAGGCCATTGCCGAAGGCTTTGCCGTCATGAAAGCCAGTCAGTATAATTTAGATATGGAAAAAATTGCTCACATCTATCAACAAAAAAGCGTGATTGAGTCCCGCCTGGTGGGTTGGGCAGAAACTGGTTTTCAAAAACACGGTAATGACTTACCTGAAATTACTGCCACCATCGCACATACTGGTGAGGGTCAATGGACAGTGGAAACCGCTCGAGAACTAGGCGTTGAAGTCCCTATTATTAAAGGCTCGTATCAATTTCGAGTTGCATCCGCTCAAAAACCTAGCTTTACGGGCAAAGTGGTCTCAATGTTACGCGGTCAATTCGGCGGCCACGCGGTTAAGTAACCTTTTTCACAAAACTATCTTTTGGGCTTGAGTTTAGAGCGGATTAATCCATTTTCGATTATCATGGGCGATCAGTTCATCGGCGGCAGTTGGTCCCCAAGTTTCTGGCTCGTAATTTTTGACCGTTTTCTTATCCTTTTCCCATGCTTTCAAAATCGGGTCAACAAACTGCCATTGGGCTCTGACTTCTTGCATTAAGGCAAAGTTGGTTTGATCGCCTTGGAAGGCGTCCAGCAGCAACTTTACATATGCCTCCAACAATTGTGAATTTAAATCTCCATAGCAGAACTCCATATTTGCGGGCGTTAGGATCATTTTGGGACCGGGACGTTTGACAGCCAGGCGTAAAATAATTCCTTCGTTTGGTTGCAACCTCAAGCTTAAAACTGTGGAAGAGGAATCTAGTTCTTCACGCTCGAGAAGTTGAAAAGGGGGTTTCTTAAACACAATCGATACCTCACTGATAGTACTTTTAAGTTTCTTACCGGTCCGTAAGTAAATGGGCACGCCGTGCCAGCGTGGTTTATCAACAAATAGTTTCAAAGCCACAAAGGTTTCAGTTTTACTGGTATCAGGAATGTCTTTTTCTTGATGATAGCCTTGATAACGACCAGCTACTACATGTCGCTCAATTTGTGACGCTGAAGTGTATGGCAGTAAGGCACCCAAAATATTTTGGCGCTCTGATCGGACTTTGCCAACTGAAAAATCCTCTGGACGATCCATCAAGGTCGTAGCCAACACTTGGAGCAAATGATTCTGAACCACATCTTTTAAAGCTCCGGTTGAGTCATAAAATTTACCGCGGCTACCCACGCCAAAGCTCTCCATGGTGCTAATTTGAATATGATCAATAAATTTATGATTCCAAATTGGTTCAAATAAACTATTGCCAAATCTAAAGGCCAAGATATTCATGACCGTTTCTTTGCCCAAGTAATGATCAAGTCGATAAATGTTATTTTCGGGGAAGTACTTAGTTAACTGCGTATTTAAAGCTTGGGCACTTTGCTCGTCTTGGCCAAATGGCTTCTCAATCATGATCCGAGTCCAACCGCCTTTACTTTGATTTAGTCCTGATAGACCTAAGTTTTCGGCTACAGCTGTATATAACTCAGGTAGGATTGCCAAATGATACATGCGATTACCACACGGCACACCTCGTTCTTCAAGTTCAATCAAATAGACACTCAACTTCTGATAAAAAATAGGATCTTGAGTGTCCCCAGCGGCATAATACGTGTGGGAGAGCATCTTTTTTAAGATGCTCTCATCAAGTCTGTCGCCTAATTTGTGTCTGAGGATATCAGTCACATATCGGCGAAAATCAACCTCACTGTGATTGGTTCGACCACTCCCAATTAATGAAAAATCTCCTGGTAATAAGGATTGTTCAAAAAGAGTGTATATAGCTGGTAAAATTTTGATTTTTGCTAAATCACCCGTCGCCCCAAATAAGATAAGAGAGAAGCTTTGCATAGTGATAGCATAACAAATTTTGTAGTCACTGTAGGAGCCAGAATGACGGCCGTTTACAAAATGTCGAACGTTATTTGGTTAACTCTAGCGCATCGTTTCTATCTACCGCTCCTGCGCTATTTTCTCGCCCCCTTCGGCCGAGTAGAGAATTAATTTATAGTTTTTCTTGCCCCGACCACCCGTGCGTGGAAAAAAACTTACTCCCCACAATAATATCAGGACAGAGCAGGTATGAAAAAAATAAGATTTATTGCTTACAAACAGCCTGTGCATTTACTGCTTGGCAGGAGTTGTTAACGCATTTTAATGAGTCATATTTCACATCTATATCAGACTGACAATTAAGTTTCGTTTGCAGGTCTTCATAATTCCCGAGACTTTCATAGTCTAGTTGACCACATCCCCAAGTTGTATCAAATTGATGGTAGACGTTGAACACATCTATTGAGCAGAAGTTTGCTCGATATTGACAATCGCTGTCTTGCTGACAATACTTTGGGTCTGCGAGATATGAGCCTAGATTTTTGACACCAGTTGACGATAACTTAATCTCGACCTGTGAAGTGCCATATGTTCCATCTTTAAGTTGGTCATTATCGGTTAGCAAATAATACTTACCGTTAAGAAAGTCATCTTCGGGATTATTAGGCCCAAAAAAGCTCCCTGGATTACTTTTAGCTTCGTTGTAGAGTGAATAATGATAACTCTGTTTCGTGTTTTGTGGAGCTAATAAGCTATCAAGAATAAAAGATAATAAGGAGTAATCCTCTGTAGTCAAAGAAGAAGTTAGCTCAATTGTAAAACCATTCTTTAATGAAATCTCTTTTGGCTTTGTGTCCTTATACTCATTTACAATCAGGGTAGGAAGCTGTGCTACGTAGTCTTCTAACATTTTTTTATCAGTTGCAGTAGCTTTTATAGCTACAAAACTTTTATCTTGTTGGGTTCCTGTTGAGATCACAGCTTGATGAGTAAGTTTCATTGCATCAGTATAACCAATCCATGCTTCACGCCCGTCGATAGTTGTTTTTTGCAAAGAGTCAATCTGTATATCTGGCCTAAACTCTTTTATGAAAGCGTCTATCGTATGCGTTTGCCATACGCCAGAATTTCCAAAGTCTTCTAATTTTAATGAATAATTACTACAAGCACCTTGTGCTGCACAACCTACCAAACCTTGAGCTTCTTGTTGGTTTTTAGCAAGATATATTAAACTTTTCCCATCACTATAATTTGCAAATATCGGTATCCATTGCACTGGGTAAGTAAAAATCACACCAAAAACTCTAATTTGATTGGATTTTGTTACTGAACCAGTTGGTAGGGTGGTTATTGTAGGTTCTCTAGTTGATTGAGATGCGGGTGGGCTTTCTATGTCCTTTTTTGCGTTTAAGAAATAAAACGCACCGCCAATCACCATAACCATAATCAAAACTGCTGTTGAAATCATCCAATAGTTTACCTTTGGTTTTTCTGGAACGGGTGGTGATTGATTTATTGGGTTTTGACTGATTTGTTGGGTAGGTTGTTCACCTATATTGGCTTGTTTTTCCATGCGTATCTCCAAGAAAAAGTATAGCATATCTTGAGCAGTCAAGTATGTTAAACTGATTCAAAGTTCTTCAAAAAAAATGCGTTTTTTTCTTTCTAATCCCGATTTCATCGGGATTGTTCGAGCTAACAGTTTCGGAGACGCGGCTGGTGGGTTCGCCGCGTCGGAGTTTACCAAATGACGTTCGACATTTTTTGTAAACGGCAAGCGCGACCTCCCGACGGCACTCTTCTTACTGGATCCCGGGTAAGGATTCGAACCTTAAATAACAGGGTCAGAACCTGTTGTGATGCCATTTCACTACCCGGGAAAGTTTGGGGATGATAGCGTTCCCCTGACAGGAACAAAATTTAATCTTTTTTTAATCAAGGTCTGCAAAAAGATAGTATATCAAAAGCAGTCTATTATCTCACGACTTGTTTTAGGGCTGATCTAGCCTAAGATGACTTAAAGTATGTCACATCAGATTTTGATTCTCGAAAATGATCCATCATTAACCAGTAATTTGTCACAGGTTTTTGTGCCATATTTTTGGCATGTCACTGTTGCTGTAACCTTAAAAAATGCCTACCAAGTGGTCACGACTCAAGATTTTGAGGCAGCGATTGTGGATCGAGTCTTGAGTGATGGAGATGGACTTGAGTTTATTGCCTATCTCAGAGACTGGTATCCAGGCATCAAAATTCTTTGTCTTAGTAGCCGGGGAGAAGTCACAGAACGGATTAAAGGTTTTACGCAGGGAGCAGACGATTATTTACCCAAGCCCTTTGCTACCCAGGAATTGATCTGGAGAATTAAAAGTTTACTCAATAAACAAAAAATTTCAGATGCTCCTTGTTTGGAACACCAGACATTTAAGTTTTATCCAGAGAATGGAACGTTTTTGGGTCAGAAAAGGAAGGTGATTTTACGACGTCGGGAAAATCAACTGCTGCTCTTCTTATTAAGACATAAAGGACAAGTGGTGACCCGGAGAATGCTAATGGATGCTCTATGGCCTGGAGATCAAGAACTGCCCATGCAAACCACACTTGATGTTTATATTCGCCGCTTGCGACAACGGCTTCCAGAATACCCATCATTGATTAAAACTGTGCGCGGTTATGGCTATAGTATTAGCGCTTAAGTGGCAGTTGAATGATGACTAAGGTACCCATGTCTGCAGAGCTGATAAGCTGTAGCTTTCCATGGTGATACTCTTCTATCACATTTTTGGCAAAGCTTAGACCATACCCAGTGCCTTGCTTGCGGTTAGTGAAACCCTTGATTGTCGCTAATCTCATTGTCAACCAGTCCATGCCTGGTCCAGCATCAGAGACATAGATCGTTAACTTATCTCTCAGGGTAAAAGTGGTGATTACTACTTTTGTGCGTCTTTTTCTTGAGGCTTGAAAAGCGTTTGTAATGACACAGCTGAGAGCCTCTTGAAAGTAATAGGCATCCCCGAATAATCTGGTATCGTCATCTATAAAAAGGGCAGAAATTATAGATCTTCTGGGAGGTTGTTGAAGCCTGATTACTACTTCTTGAATAGCGGCTTTAACTATGAATTTTCCAACTCTAGATTTAGTGCTAGATCTTTGGAGCATGAGGGATCGCAAATGTTTAGCGAGCAGGAGTGCTTGATAAATAATCTGGTGTTCTTGCTGGGTGTGAGGTTTGGTGGCTAGCAGCGCCAATGCTTGATCCAGGTTAATGGACAAGTTGGTTAATGGAGTATTTACGGCATGAGTAAAAAAAATCCCACTGGTTAAGTGGGAAAAGGTGGGTGATTTTGAACTCAAATACATGAGATGCTGGGATCTCATAATTGTTCTCAGCTTCTTTTTTATTAGAAAAACGCTAGCGTGCCAGAGTGAAGTACTGAACATCAGTCAATTTCTTTACAGCGCCGCATTATAAACCATGTTTATGAATTTTTTATTAACTAAGGCTTTTTGTCTATTAAAATGTAATATCCCAAATTTGGAGACAAGGACTTTTACCAGGTCGGCAGTATTCTTGGAGTAATCTAGATTTATCTAACTCCATAAACATCCGATGAGAATTAACTACAAGATATTTTTTTTGATACTTAGCTGAACTGACTTTAAAGAAGTCGGGAATACCCCTGATTGGTTGACCAATCCCTTCAATGTAAATATTCTCAGTGGGACGGCGATGGAAGTAAAGTAGAAGTCCATCTGGGAGGGTGCCAAAGAAGCCTTCAGTGGCGACCGCCACACTGCCTTGACTAGCTTCGGTTCTGATAAAATCACGAGCTTCAATAATTCCGTGACCTGACGACCACTCTGTTAAGTATTGAACACGATCAGATGAGACTAAAGGTAACTGATTGGGATCATTCCAAGCTAGGTTCATAAAATTAAAGGAATAGCCAATCACATTAGCTAAAAGTAAGGCTAAGATTAGACCAGAGATAGTTTTGGTTATCATTGATTTGGCAGCCACCGCCTGGGTCTCAAACAATTCTTCCCAATAAAGCGCGCTTCCCACAGTCGCAAAAATCATAATCGGTAAAAAATAACGGGCATACACAACTTTACCCATCAGTACGATTGGTACTGCAAACAATATAGCTGACCAAAATAAAATGTGTTGAGTTCTCGTTCTTTGCTTAGAAAACAGGCCGATCACCAATAGCGTTAAGGTAACTGGGTGAGCATAGGTAATCAAATAGCCTATATAGGTTGGAAGGCTAGGCAAGGTCTCTCGCCACTTTCCCCCTAGCACCTCGGAAAGGGGAAATAGGAAGTCACCTCCTCTAGCAAATAACTGGCCAAAAGCTGGGCTAATCCTTAAGCTCGCAAAGATAACTAAGCCTACCGCCAACGAACCACAGACATAGACTAAATTATCCCAACGTTCTTTTTTAGTTTTATGGCTGGGCCAGAGCGGCCAGACTAAAGCCACGGGGATAAACAAAATCGCAGGTAATTTAGTCCACAAGGCTAAGCCAAAAGCAAAGCCAGCCCAGATAGCGGCGATAAATTTGGTGAATTGACATCTCACAATCACTAAGTTTAGGCCTTTATCAGATATGGGAATCGTGACTAACCGAGCGAGGCCAATCACATACCAGGTCAGGAATAAACTTAATAACCCATCAATCAAAGCCAGCCGGTGATGGAAAAACCAAAAAGGCAAAACTACGCCCATGAGCATGACCAGCCATTGGGCTTTTTGCTTACCCCCCAAAACCCGAGTTAACCAACCCAAACTGAGCATTTGCAGTAAGCCTACTCCCACTCCAAGGATGCGGCCTGCATAAAGTTGATCACTGAAAACAAGCTGAAGCGGGACTAACAGCCAAATAAATAAAGGCGTTTTGCCGTCATTCAAAGCGAAGAAAAAGTATCTAAGTGGTTCATCAAGAATCAATTGAGCCCAACGAATATAAATTGCTTCATCAGCAAAAACTGGTAAAGCTGCCAAACTAAATAAATGGGTAGCTAAATATAAAACTACTAAAAACAAGGTGACCTTCAGTGAAGTGGACTGACCTAAAAAATATTTTTTCACAAAACTAGGCATGTGCTTCATTTTACTCTGCTTTTACGTGATATTTGGTGTTGCTTTTCCCAGATTAAGTTACCTAAAAATATAACCGTGCTTAATGGCACAGCCGCCCAGGTAATAAGGCGTTGCTGAAAAATAACCCAGTCGGGGTACTCGCCCGTTAAAAGCCATGGGACATAGCGTAAAAGAGACGTAAAGCTGAAGCAAATAATCAGCAGCTTAATAAACGAAACACTTAATTTAAGACTACGGTTAGCCGTACTCGTGGGGTAAAAAGGTAGCCAAACTATGACCCAACTTAAGTACCAAGGATGAAAGTATTGTGAGCGAGCCGTGGTTAATAAAGATAGCAGAGCTAGGCTGGCAGCGACTGGCCAAAATTTTCTGATGGCTGAGGACAGATCACTCTCAGGTAATACTGAGGTTATTAATAGTATCAGCCAGATGGGAATTAAAACTATAGTCGCGATTTTGATTGAGATTGAAAAAGCTAATAACGCCAAAGAAAGTGCTAAGACTGGCCATCGATACTTACTATTACGAATAGAAACGAGCCAAAGACTCGCGACCGCGGGAGCCATCATCCACAGATCATTGTGTCCAGTCAAACCAAATTCTAGAAGTATGAGCGGGTTCAAGAAAACTAAGATCAACGGAGCTAGTGGGATCAATTCGGCTTTTTGAGACCAAAATCTAAAAGTCGTCGCTACCCAAAGTAATAACAAACTTACGCAACTAAAGGCTTTAAAAACTAGCCAGGTAGGCAAGAATTTGCCCATTCCAATCATATATGGCAAAAGACTTAAGCTAGTCCAACCATAGCCGTAGGGTGAAAAAGTGTGAATATTATGCATGAAGCGAGTCCAGTTATCGAGCGGAAAATCTAACGCCACGTTATGATAAGGGCTAACTTGATACAAAACGATCATTCGAGCATTGAAAATATAATTGAAAATATCAAAGGACAAGGCGTTATAGCCCAAAAATAAAGGGATCAGCAAGGCAATCCACCAGGGCATGAAACGAGTCGCGAGGCTTCTAAAAGTTACTGCATACTTTTGACTGCGATACCACAACCAACTATAGATTATAAACAGCCCAGTCAGTAATAAAAGGTATGTTTGGGTTAAGACCTGGCGTTGGTTAAAAAAAGTTGCCCACATCCAGGTTTGAAAATTCCAATAGGGTGCCCAAGCTGTTAAGACCAGGTTGGGTGCTGTTAAGCCGTAACTAAAAAAGGCAAAAGAAGTCAATAAAAGAGCATAGAGGAGCCAAAGTGGTCGAAGGCGGACTGGCATATTAGGTGGCTGAGTAACGGCCTTGAAAATCTGCAACTCTGACTTTGACAATGTCATTTAGCATCCGCACCGAATCTTTAATGGGGTTGACCCGATCTGTCTCGTGATGATGCCAAACGACCGGGATTTCTTTGACTTTTATCTGGTATTTTTTGGCCAAATAGAGAAGTTCTACATCAAAAGCACCCGTAAAGGCATCTTGTCTGGCTTGAGCTTTGCCATACACATAGAGCGAGTTAAATAATTTTTCGGCTGTGTCTGCTGAAAAAAGTTTAAAGCCGCACTGAGTATCCATAATTCCTGGCACTGCCAAGTTTTGAACCAAAAAATTAAAACCTCGACCCATTAAATGTCGGTACCAAGGTTCTTTATTACGACGGGCACCGGTGATTTCTCGTGATCCTATCACAACTTTATACTCTATCACCTCCGCCATTAGCTTTTCAATTTCGGAAAGCGGCGTAGATTGATCAAAGTCGCAAAATAATCGCCACTTGCCTTCTGCGTTTGCCATCCCAGCTTGGACAGTGGGACCTTTGCCAGCGTGAATATTTTTTAAAACTCGAAAGCTCGGATGATGATGAGCAAATGCTTCTAACTTTTCGGTGGTGCCATCATTTGAGCCATCGTCAGCCAAAATTACTTCCCATGAATATGTTTGTTTTTGTAGGTAAGAAGCTACTTCATTCAAGACCCCGCGCTGGAGATTCTTCTGTTCATTATAAGAGGGTATGATGACGGACAGAAAAGGTGATTTTGTCATACTTATTTTTTTCTGAAAATATGGATTTGTGGTCCATTGGCTATAGTGTACACTTCTTGGTTAGATTTTTCAGGAAAGATGGTGATTTCATAAATTGGTACATCCGCCACATTCAGAATTCTTTCTTCATTAATCACGACTAACGTGTCAGCCTCAGGTGCCAATTCTGGTGAAAGAGCTGGTGTGCTCGTGGTACTCAAGTAATAGCGATAGTTTTGTGCATACAAATCTTTCGATGGGCCAAGCAAGACTAAACTAACTTTTTCGCCTGGTATCAAATGTTGGTTGATGACTTGGGTAGTTCGTCCAACGTCGTTAATTGTCCAGCTTAGAGATTGGAGCGGCATTGTTTGAAGGTTGTGAAGTAAAAAAACCATTCCAAAAAGAATGGCTAAGGGCCAGGTTAAAGTACGTCTAGTTAAAGTAGCCACTAAGCTACCAAAAAGTAAACAAATGATCGGGAAGAGATAAGCAAAATAGTGAAGATGCATCTCTTTTTGATAAAAAGACATTCCTACTAAAGTTGGAATTAAAAAAGCTAAGAGTAAGAGAAAACCATGGCTCTCTGTAGTCTTTTTAGTTAAAAATCTGCTGGCAGTCACGATCATCCCCAAGCCTAGAGCCAGGCTGACTTCTGTGTTCTTAGACAAGATATGTCGAAACAGAACCAATGAGGTTTTATCACCAAAGTTACTCACTAAGTTGAGGAGTTTCTCAAATTGAGTCCGATTATCTTGAGAAAAGGCTTTATCTTGAGATAGCAACTTTTGGAGTGCCACCAAATTCACAAACCCATGTTTAATGTCAAATAAAATGAGAGGGATCAATGTGGCCCCAAAAACCAGCATACTGACTAAGGAACTAATCATGAAAACTGATAAAACTGCTGGTTTTTTATTCTTTGTCAAAGTAATGACTTGACTCAACCATGCTAACCCAATGCCACCTAAAGCCAATAAGGCCAAGTAGTGTAGCTGAATCAACAAGCCAAAGCTGAGCGCCACTGCTACCCAATACCAAGGGCTTCGCTTAACCGCCCGAAACGTAAAGAAGAGGATTAAGAGACCAAAGGTAGGAGCCAAGTTGGGATTCCAACTAAACCGGCTAAACTCCACCGCACTAGCTGAAAAAGTGAAGAAGAAAGCTCCTAACAAAGCCGAGCGTTTGCCAACTAATTCTTTACCCATCAGATAGACCAAAGGAATAGTGAGAATGTTAACTACTGCCACAGCCAAAGCCGGACCAATTGGACTAGGATATGTTAGCCACAACCATGGCAACATAAAATAATAATAAAATGGCCCTAAGTACATGCCGCCTACACTGGTGCCGGGACCAATAAAGACTGGATCACCAGCTTTAAAAATTTGCGAAACAACTAAAGCATCTCGCCCTTGATCACCTTGAAACATTAAGGTATTTGTAAAGTTCCACAACCTGAGAAAAGCCCCCATCATGATCAAAACTCCTAGTATCAGAGCTATGGTTTTAGCTCGTTGAAAGGCGAGTGCTTGGGACAGGGTGGAAAAATGCATGATAGACCGTTTATTTTTTAGTCCATACATATCGATCGTAGGCAAAGAAGTTCCAGAACATACCCACTAAAATTCCCAAAACTGCGTAGACATGACCAGCATCAATGGCTTTGTTAATGACTGGCAAAACAAATAAAACTGGTAAACCAAATATCAATTTTCCACCTAGAGCTACTGTAAACTGAATGACAATTGAACCAGCTGAAGCTGCATTAAATGTCAAAAAACTTAAAGGTAGTTGAGCTACAGAGATTTTTCGGTCAGCAAACGTCCAGAGGTTGTTAAGGACAAAGTTGGAGACCACAGCTGTTTCGATGGCCAAGAATGATGCTACTTCATAGCTAGTTAAGCTGCGATAGAGACTTAAGGCAATAATTTGCAGTAAGGCGCCAGTGCCGCCCACCATCACAAACTTAAAAAGTCGATGGCTTACAATTTCTTGAAATCTGACTTTGAAAATATAGAGTAAATTATTTTTAATGTACTCAGCACCTAACTTTGATTCACCAATGGTCCGATCCACAAAATGAATCGGGACTTCAGTCACCTTAAAACCGCTTCTAATGGCTTTATGCAAAAAGCCAATCTGAAACGTATAACCTGAGAAGCGCTCGCCGGTGAGTTCGGGGGCTACCTGCTCATAAACTGATTTGCGGAGGGCTCTGAAGCCAGTTGTCCAGTCACGAATTGAAAAGTTGGTAAAAGTGACAGTGATCACTAAATTTCCTACTACACTGAAAAATTTACGGTTCCAACCCCAATTATTGGGAATACTTCCCCCAGGAATGTAGCGAGAACCGAGCACCAAATCGTAGCCCTCATCAATTTTGGCTAAAAAGGCGGGGATTCGAGTCGCATCGTGTGATAAGTCGGCGTCAAACTGAAAAATAACGTCTGCTTTTAACGTAGTAAAGGCATACTCCATTCCTTTGAGATAGGCACTGCCTAAACCAGCTTTTTGGCGATTAATCACTAAATGAAGATTCTGGTATTTTTTTTGGAGTGTCTTAACTAATTCGTAAGTCTTGTCTGGTGAAGTGTCATCCACGACCAAAATGTGCAGGTCCCATTTTTTAATCTCAGTAAAAACTGATTGGAGCCAAGGTATAACTTGAGCCACGTTTTCGCGCTCGTTATAGGTTGGAACAATGACTACCGCCCGCTTCATGTTTCTGTCTGACTTTCTGCTTTGAGTTCAGCTTTTACCATAATCTCAACTAATTCAGAAAAAGTGACGGTGGGGCTCCAACTCAATTTCTCGCGGGCTTTGCTGGCGTCACCAATTAAAAGGTCGACTTCTGCCGGGCGATCATATTTAGGATTATGTTTATAGACAGCTTCCCAATCTGGCAATTCAGCGGCATCACAAGCCAACTGTAAGAATTCACGAACTGAATGCGTTTCGCCAGTCGCTACCACAAAATCATCAGGTTGATCTTGCTGCAGCATCCTCCACATGGCGTCCACGTAATCTTTGGCGTAACCCCAGTCACGCTTAGCATCTAAATTACCTAACTCAATCCGCTCTTGTTTACCTAGTTTAACTCGAGCGACCGCATTAGCAATTTTACGAGTTACAAACTCAATGCCGCGTCGAGGTGACTCATGGTTAAACAAGATACCAGACGTGGCAAACATGTCATACGATTCTCGATAATTAACGGTAATCCAGTGGCCATAGACCTTTGCTACACCGTAGGGTGATCGTGGGTAAAAGGATGTTCTTTCGCTTTGCGGCACTTCTTGAACTTTGCCAAACATTTCACTGGAGCTTGCTTGATAAAAGCGTGCTGTAGGACAACCCAAGCGGACAGCCTCTAGAATTCGAGTCACGCCTAAAGCAGTGTACTCACCAGTTAAAACTGGTTGTTCCCAACTAGCTTTGACAAATGATTGAGCAGCCAAGTTATAGACTTCATCTGGCTGAATATCTTTGATGGCGTAGGTTAAAGAATGTTGGTCACTCAAGTCACCAGACATTAGTTCAAGATTGGGGTTGTGAATCAGATGCTGGATACGGGAGACGTTTTGAGTACTAGTCCGACGGTTAAGTCCATAGACCTGGTAGTCTTTTTCTAGTAAGAGTTCGGCTAGGTATGAGCCGTCCTGGCCGGTGATTCCGGTAATAAATGCTTTTTTCATGTACGTTGATTGTACCTTTCTTTAGTTCCTAAAGTACATAGTTCTAGCTATGCCTCCAATACTCTATTACTCGTTGTAGGGTTGTCTCAAGTGGCAGTTGTGGTTTCCACCCTAAAGCTTGAATCTTTTGACTGTTCGCCACGATTACTGGGGCATCGTGAGGCCGAATTTTTTCTGGATCGGTAGTAATTTTGATGGCCATCGTCGATAAATCAAGTAATCTATCCAGAATCTCCTTCATGCTCACCCCGTGGCCGCTACCAATATTATAGGTTTCGCCGCTGATGCCTTTGGTCATTAATAATGCGTAGGCGCTGGCTACATCTTTAACATCGGTAAAGTCACGTACCGCATCAAGATTGCCAATTTTAATCTCAGATTGAGTCCCTCGTTCAACTGCAACAATTTGTTGAGCAAAACTAGGAATGGCAAAAACGGGAGCTTGGCGCTCACCAATATGGTTAAAGGGTCGAGCTACAACAATATCTAGTTTGTAACTGTAGTGATAAGAAAGCGCTAATAAATCTTGAGTCACCTTTGAAACCGCATAGGGGTTAGCCGGACCTAAAGGGTGATTCTCACTGATCCCATCTTCAGGAATAGGTTTGTGAATGTCGTATTCTTGGGCGCTACCCACAATCAATAATCTGGCTTGGGGCGTAAATTGTCTGACTGCTTCAAGTAAATGAAGTTGGATGAGGGTGTTGTTAATAATAATCTTATCGGCAATTTTAAAACTTGAACCGACTTCTGATAAGGCAGCCAAATGGTAAATTTGGGTAGGTTGTAAGTTTTTAATCAACTCAGCTACAGCTTGTGACTCTGTTAAATTCACAAAATGAATCTGGTTAGCGGGAATCAACCAGGCAGGTTGTGCCTCGTCAGGATTTTGAGGCGGTAAGCTGGTGACGTGGGTGTCGCTGAAACCTTGCTCAAGCAGGTACTCTACTAGATGGGAACCAGCAAAACCTGTCCCACCAGTAATCAAAATTCTAGGTTGTGACATTAACGGCCAATCCCTAAATAGTTGTAACCCCAAGCTTCCACTTTGGTCGGCGCAAATTGATTGCGAGCATCAATAAACCATTGTTCTTCTGTCTGGTTGCGAACTCTAGAGAAATCAAACTCAATAATTTCTGGCCATTCAATTAAAACCATAATTATCTCAACCCCTTGAGTAGCTGCTTCAAGGCTTGGGAAATAACTCAAGTGTGGATGATCATGGATGAAGAACGGGGCGGTGTCGTTAGCTTGAGGGTCAAAGGCTCTGACCTGAGCTCCAGCCGCTAAGAGATATGGAATAGTCTTCACACTTGGAGCTTCTCGCATGTCGTTAGTGTGTGGTTTAAAAGATAAACCTAAGACGGCTACGGTTTTATTTTTCCAGCTACCAACCGTTTTTTGATAATTATCAAGTAATTTCGGGATTCGTTCTTCATTCAATTCATGGAGTTTAGAGAAAAGATTATTTTCTTCGCCCTTACTTTGGGCGTATACAGCCAATTCCCTGACATCCTTGGGGAAGCAAGAGCCGCCATAACCAAACCCGGGGTACCAATAGTGGGAACCAATCCGCTTATCCATGCCAATCGCTTGTATGACCTCTTCAATATCAGCCTCATTTTTTTCACATAGATCTGCAATTTGGTTAATGAAAGTGATGCGGTTGGCTAAATAAGCATTGGCTGAGTACTTGGCCATGTGGGCTGATTCAGGCCTGACTTTAATAATCGGTACGCCAAATGGTTGGTGTAAGGCTTTTAAAGCTTCCCAGGCATCCGGATCATCAGCTCCTACGACAACGCGATCTGGCTTCAGGGTGTCAGCCACGGCGGTTCCTTCGCGTAAGAATTCTGGGAGTGCGGCAATTGAAAATGGCTTAGTGGTTTTGGTTTTAATGTGTCGTTCAATTTCACTCACGGTTCCAGGCGGCACTGTTGATTTAATTGCCACGATCGCGCCATCCTTCAGAAAAGGTAATAAGTTGTCTACCGCACTATAAAGGAACCGGAGATCGGCATGACCGTGAGCGTCAGAAGGTGTGCCGACGGCGATAATAATCAGCTCAGCCTCAGAAATTGCTTCTATATAATTTGTGGTGAACGTCAGTCGTCCTTCGGCTTGTTGAGAAATCAACAATTCTTCCAAGCCAGGTTCAAAAAAAGGGACCTTACCTTGAGTTAAACTAGCTACTTTAGCTTCATCAATATCTAGGCCAGTGACGGTGTTTTTTAAGGAAGCAAATACTGCTGCACTCACTACGCCTACAAATCCAGTCCCAATCACGGTAATTTTCATATTGTTTGAGGTATTCAATATTACTAAAAAATGAGTATATCACTTATTACTGGATAACAAACCCTTGAGCAATAATCAGAGTATGTTATACCCGGATTTAGCGGTAAAATACAAGTCATGACTATTAATATTTTGACGCTTTTCCCCACTTTTTTTACCTCGGCTCTGGAAACCTCGATTTTGAAAAGAGCTCAAGCCAAAAAGGCAGTTAACATTAATGTTATTAATTTACGTGACTATACCCATGATGAGCGCCAAACAGCCGACGATCGACCTTTTGGCGGTGGACCTGGGATGGTTTTAAAAATTGAGCCAATTGATGAGGTATTAGCCGCTTTGACGACTCAAAACCAAAAAGGTAAGGTCATACTGACATCAGCCAGCGGAAAAGTTTTTTCACAAGCTCTAGCTACGGCTTTGGCTCAAGAAGAAACACTAACCATTCTTTGTGGTCATTATCAAGGTATTGATCAACGTGTGGCAGATCATTTAGTTGATGAAGAAATCCGAATTGGGGATTATGTATTAACCGGTGGTGAAACTGCCGCCTTAGTGATGATTGACGCAATCACCCGCCTTTTGCCTGGCGTTTTAGGCAATGAAGGGAGCACTGCCGGTGAAGCTCATGCCAAACCCGGTTTGGGTGGCTATCCTGATTACACGCGGCCTGAAGTCTTTAAAAGTTGGCAAGTACCCCAAGTTTTATTGGGTGGGAACCACGCTGAAATTAGTGAATGGCGTGATGAGCAACGAAAAAAATTAGAGACTTAAGATCACTTGAGCTAAAGCCACTTCCACACTTAATAACTCAAAATCTAATTGTGATTTTAATTTTTGACAGTTCATAGCGCTATTAATTTGATAGGGACGTTGAGAAGTAGCTAAGTACTCTTGTAAATTACCTTTTTCAAAATGCGGTTCAATCTTTAATAACCGGCAAATGGCTTCAGCAAATTGGAAATCGCTCCATTGTTCGCCACTACTTGCATGAAAGATACCTGTGGTGTTAGTTCTGATCACCCAGTCAACAACTCGGGCCAAATCATTGATATAAGTTGGGCCAAAGTAATGATCAGCGAATAATTTAACTGGTTCTGGTCGAGCCATCATTGCCACACTTTTTCTGACAGCATCAGGTTTAGGGAAGGTATCTGAGCGGAAAGGTTGGTCAATTCTTAGAATCGTCCAAGGACTACGACTGGCTTGCACTTTTTCTTCAGCCCATAATTTGGTTTGTCCATACCATTCGATGGGGTGGGTTTGATCAGTTTCTACATATGGTTGAGATTTTTGACCATCGAAAATATAAGAAGTTGAGATGTGGATCACGTGTTTGTCTGTTTCTGCAGCGGCTTCTACAATATTTTCAGTTCCCACCACATTCACTTGATAGGCAGGCCCACTCTTGTCATTCTGCTGTTGCCAAGCTGCCGTCACATCCGTAAAAGCGGCCAAATGAATTACGAACTTGGCGGGCGATTGGGTAAAAGCTCTTTTTACTTGGTTAAGATCTGTAATGTCGATAGGTTGCTGAGGATCGTGAATATCTAAACTAACGAAGTCATAACGGTCATTAAAATCAGCCGCAATTTTTGAGCCCACTAAACCTTGAATTCCGGTGGCTAAGATGGGTGATTTCATATCGCGCTCTTTCTAAGTCAAAACTCGACTAGGTCACTTCTTGATCGGTCTTACTATCGTAGTTTTGTTTAAAAAAACTTTGGGTGTTTTGTTTAAGTGGTTCCCACCAACTGCGATTATTATCATACCAATCAATTGTTTTTTGGAGACCTTCTTCCAAAGTCACTTTAGGCGACCAACCAAGCGCTTGGTTGATGTGTGTCCAATTGACGGCGTACCGGCGATCGTGGCCAGGCCGATCTTTAACCATTTCAATTAAAGTTTCTGATTTACCCATTTGTTTAATAAGCAACTTCACCAAATCTAGATTAGAAATATCACCTACCATACCGCCGACTAAATACGTTTCTCCAGTTTGACCATGACTTAAAATGGCAGCAATAGCTGCGCAATGGTCTTGAACATACAACCAATCCCGGACATTAAAACCATCGCCATACACGGGAACAGCCTTATTTTCCATTAGGTTGGTAATAGCTAAAGGAATCATTTTTTCTGGAAAATGAAACTCGCCGTAATTATTGGAACAATTTGAGATGGTAAATGGCAAACCATAAGTATCACCATAAGCACGGACTAGATGATCCGATCCGGCTTTGCTGGCAGAGTAGGGACTATGCGGATCATAGGCCGTATTTTCATCAAATTTATCTGAAGTATTTAATGCAAGTGTCCCAAAGACTTCATCTGTTGAAATATGATGGAAACGTTTCACCTGCGCTTTGAGCGCAGCTTCTAGAAGCACTTGAGTACCTAAAATGTTTGTTTCCAGAAAAACAGCTGGTTCCAGAATTGACCGATCAACATGAGTCTCAGCCGCAAAGTGAACCACAAAATCAATCCCAGACATGACAGCTTGCACAGCCTGAGGGTGACGGATGTCACCTTTAACAAAGTGATAACGAGGGTTATGAGCCACGTCCGCTAAAGTTTTTTCGTTACCGGCATATGTTAAGGCATCAAAGTTAATAACTTGATCTTCGGGGTGAGTTGTTAACCAATAATGAATAAAGTTTGAGCCAATGAATCCGGCTCCACCGGTGACTAATAACGTGTTTGACATATGATTCCTATGGTTGTTGAGTTAGCGGTGAGATAGACTCTAATGCTTGGTTATTAAGTTGCAGGCGTCGTAACTGTTTGTACGTCACTTCCCACCGATTGTGATAATATCCAACGCCCAAAGTTAACACCACTATCAGGCCAACTAAGACCCTAATGAGAATCTTTGAAGACTGATGGGTGTGAGTGGTAGGCATATTTAATTTGATAAAACTTCTGATTCAAATTGTAGCTTTTGTTGAACTTCTTGCTGCAAAGCCTTTAAGTTTCTGACTTTATAAATCCAGGCTCCATTGGTACTTGCCTCTGGCGGGTGATAGATCACGCCCTGAGTATTCTCAGGGTAAAGACTTAAGTTTTGACCGCTGAACTTGATGTCTTTGACCATTGGTAGTATCACTTTAGCAGTCGCAATCGCTTCTGTCACGGGCAAATACTTAGCTAAATGTTGAGTATAAAAGTAATAGAGCTTGCCTAGGAGTTCAGGATTCCTAAAGTTTTGCTTTTGGCTAACCTTTTGAAATAACGCCTGAATGACGAGTTGTTGTCTGACAATCCGAGCATCATCGCTACCTTCATCTCCCAAACTTTTGCGACTTCGAATAAACTTTAAAGCAGTTTGGCCAGACATAGTTTGTAAGCCTGGTTTAAACTCAATCGTTTCGTAGAGTTTCTGAGGATCTTTTTCAATTGTGACATCTACATCAGTTCGCGGAAATCTGGTATCAATAAAACCTTCTTTAACATCAACATTGACACCGCCAATTAAATCAATTAATTCCCCCACATTCTCTAAAGAAACGACAACGATGTGATGTAAGGGTAAAGCAGTGAGAGTTTCTAACTCAGATTTAACTAAGGTCAAAGCCTGGGTAGGATTTTGCTCTAAATCTAACCAATATAAGCCGTTAATTCGTACTTGATACCGGTCACTCCATAAATCCCGTGGTAGTGATAATAGATGGAGTTGCCCAGATTTTAAGTCTAATGATGTAATTAGCATTGTGTCAGTTAAAGGAGGAGCATCGCCTCTAGATTCTAGTGAATCAACACCCAGGATGAGGATGTTCTTTCGGCCATTAGTCTCCGTTGGCCTTTGCCACCAACCGCTGACAGCCTCAGTCATTAGAGAAACAGGCGTGGTATGCGCCACAGTGCTTAAAGTTTTAATTTGTGACCAAGCCAAAGCTATCGCGCCGAAAGCAGTAAAAATCAGCATTATACCTGCCAAAAACAGACTCAGGCTAAAGGCTACTAAGAGCGCTAGACCGAGTGAGAGTTGAGGAGCAGATCTTGACTGAGCGACAGACATAGATTTGAGATATTGTATCTTATTTTGGGTTAATTAGTTTACAATGGACTTTGATGTTAAGTTTGAAGTTGCCATTTCTAGCCCAAATTTCTCCAGGCATGAAGATTTTTTTATCTCTAATGACTATCCTAGTTGCTAGCTCCTGGGCATTATTACATCCTGGACTTTTTTTTGTTCATGACACATTACATATTGCTCGGGCGGCTGAAATGTGGAGAGCTTTAAGTAGTGGCCATTTTCCTGTCAGATGGAGTCAGCACTTTGGGTTTGGTTACGGAATCCCACTCTTTGAGTTTTACGCGCCTTTGCCATCTTATTTTGCCAGCTTACTCTTTGGCCTTGCATTTCCTCAAGAAATTATTTTTAAAGCCTTAATTTTAATTCCAAATATAGCCACCGTAGTGGGTAGTTATAAACTGGGTAAAAAACTAAGTAATGACTGGGGAGGAGTTTTAACAGCTGCGCTGATTACTCTGGCACCTTACCGAGCAGTAAATTTATTTGTGAGGGGGGCTTTTAGCGAAGCTTGGGCGATGATGTTCTTCCCCCTTATCATTTTAAGTTTAGTTATGTTAGTCGAGAGAAAAAAGTGGGCTTGGTTGTGTTTGGTTTTAAGTTTAAGTGGCTTATTTCTCAGTCACAACATTACCACCTTGCTATTTACGCCGTTTAGTTTGGTTTTTGGGCTTGGTTACTGGCTGCTCATGACTAAAAAGAGAGATCTAGGTTTTTTATGTAAATTAGCTTCTAGTTACTTTTTGGCTGGAGCCTTAGCGGCATATTATCTGGTTCCCGCTTTCTTGGAGAAGAACTTAGTCAAGATTGAGGCAGTTACCGATGCGTACTATAACCTTAATAATCATTTCATCTATATCAGACAATTTCTGCAGCCTTTTTGGGGATATGGTGGTTCACAGCCAGCCCTCAATGATGGTTTATCTTTTTTCTTAGGTTGGGGATTTTGGGTGGGTTTAGTTTTGAGCATCGGGACAGTGGTAGCTTGGCTTTACCAAAATCGCAAAGTAGCCCCTAAATCACAGACTTTATGGCTGTGGTTTTTAGCATCCAGTTTAATGGTATTTGCTTACTGGCTGACGATTGGTCGTTCAGCGTGGCTGTGGAACTCAATGTCGGCTTTAAGTTTTGTCCAGTTCCCGTGGCGAGTCTTAGGGACTGCTGCTTTTTGGACAGGTTTAAGCTTTGTCATTGCCTGGTCAATGATAACTTCCCAGCGCCTCAAGCTCATTGTCTGGGGGCTTTTAAGCTTGTCATATTTACTTGGCAACCTGGCTTACTTTAGACCTGATTTTTGGCTAGAAAACCCAAACGAGGAGTATTTTAGTGATGTAATCAGAATGAATCAGGAACTGGGACCAACTTTACGCGAATATATTCCCCAAGCAATGCTGCAAAACCCTGAACCTGCTACAGGTGAAATACTCAGGATTAAGACGATTGGTCCTTACTCCCAAAGAATTTTGGAAGATCGTGTGCAGTTCAAAAAAGTTGAAATATATTCATTTCAAGACGCTCAAGCGACATGGCAAATGGCTGCCTATCCGGGTTGGCAAGTCTCAGAAGATCGGCAGTTACTTCAGACCGAAGTAGATGCCTCAGGTTTAATTACTCATTTCCTACCTAAAGGCACTCACACTTTAGAACTTAAATGGAACAATACTTTAATTAGGACAGTGAGTGATACTATTAGTCTGCTAGCTACCATTACTTTAGCGGCCTTAATTTTGATCCAGGTCTCATCTAAATTTAAAAAACTTTCTTTATGACTACCAGCCAAACAACTTTAACTGTTTCGCCTGATCAGGCACCTGAATCAGAACCAATTTTGGCAGATGAAGCCCAAAAAATTAAACGCCGATCTGTTTCTGGGGCAATGTCTTTCTTACTGCGAACCATGGTAATTCAAGGGATTGGCTTTGTAGCTCAGGTCATTATTAGTGCTTACTTTATTCCCGCTGATTATGCTGTTTACAGCTTCGTGATCCAGATTATTGGCCTCTTAACCTTTTTCTCTGATATTGGCTTTGCCGCAGCTTTAGTCCAGAAAAAGACTGAACCCGACCTGCGTGAATATCGGACTGCATTTACGGTTCAACAATTTTTGTCTTGGTTAATTGTAGTCGTGACACTAGTCTTAGCCGCCAGTGGTGTGATAAATCAACAATTAGGCTCAAACGGCATTTGGTTGCTGGTGGCATTGGCAATTTCTTTTCCTTTGGCGAGCTTGAAGACCATCTCTTCGATTATGCTGGAACGAAAGCTAGAGTTTTCAAAACTGGCTATGCCTCAGATTTTTGAACAGTTAGTTTTTCAAGGGATATTGATTGGTTTAGCTTTAAATGGCTATGGAGTGATGTCGTACACCTATGCGATTTTAGCTCGTTCAATTGTGGGCGTAGTCATCATGTGGTATCTGCAACCTTGGAAGTTGGGATTTGCGTTTGATAAAACCGCTCTGAAAGATTTGCTAAACTTTGGAGCCAAGTTTCAGCTCAATGATTTTCTGGCCAGAATTAAGGATCAACTATTTACCATTTTCTTGCGTTTCTTTATGACTGAAAATGAGTTTGGGTATATGCAATGGGCCAAAGGTTGGTCTTTGTATCCATATAACCTAACAGTTCAAAACGTTTTAGCCGTTACTTTTCCCACGTTCTCTCGCCTACAAGGGCATCCAGAATTACTACGCAAAGCCATTGAAAAGACGCTTTTCTTTATTACTTTAGCTATCTTTCCATTGTTAGTGGGCATGTGCATCTTTATTTGGCCTGTGACTCAGGTGATTGGCAAATATGGAAAATGGGAGCCTGCGATTTTTAGTTTTGTCCTCTTTACCTTGAGTATTATGGGCGCCGCTATTTCCACACCGATGACCAATACCTTAAATGCTTTAGGTAAAATTAATGATAGTTTAAAACTAATGATAGTTTGGACGATCCTAACTTGGGTTTTAACTCCATTAGGGCTGCGTTTGTATGGTTTTAATGGTGTGGCGATTGCTGGCTTTATTATTTCGTTGACTTCAGTTTTACCCATTTTTATGCTTAAAAAGTACATTACCATTAACATTACAGAGCAAATTTGGCGTCAAGCCCTGGCTAGTGCCTTAATGGCGGTTATTGGTGTGGTCGGACTTAAAATCTGGAGTAGCAGTTTACAAATGATGTTACTGGGAATGGTTGTAGTTGGTGCCAGTTATTTTGCAGCCCTGGGCCTGATTGGTTTTCAGAAAGTTAAGACAGAGATTTTAAGTTTAAAAAACTAAGGGTTTTGGGCAAACGAGTGTGGAGTGTCCAAATGAGTATTGGCACGCCAAAAATCCAGATATAATACACAAATCCCCACACTGGATGTCCATGATTAAAGCGTAGCGAAAGCCACAGCAAAGGATAGGCTGTCAAAGAGGTGAAGCTGAAAACTATGATGGTTTTGGAATGTGACTGATTTTTTATAAAAGGGATCAGCACTAAAAGCCATAACACATACCAATTCCAATAAGCTGCAGAAAAGAACAATAAATAACATAACAATGCCAAACTCGTACTGTATAGAGGGTCACTCATTCGCTTGAGTTGCAGAAAAATAATGCCAGCTACAAGCAACGCTAAAACTAGTGAAAAGAATCCTTTTTCGCCTTCAAAAAACCTATGAACTAAAGCCGGTAAAGATTGCCAATAAACAGAGGTGTTGTATAGGACGCGGTTCAAATACTCCAGGGGATTAACAGCCATATAGGCAAAAGCTAAAGTATTGATTGAAGTAAAGCCAGCTAGATACTGTCCCAACTCAAGATATCGCTTTTTCCTGAGGAGTGATAATGCAGAAAAAGCAAAGAAAGCTAAAGTAATAAGTTTGATTTGAACTGAAAGAGCCAAAGCAACTCCTGCCATCAGCCACTCCTTTTGTCGCCAAAAAAGTAAGCCCAATAACAGGAAAAAGATCATTAAGATATCGTTGTGCCCCGAACCCAGAATTTCTAACACAAAGAGGGGATTCCAAAAAATAAGCCTTACGTTTCTAGCTTGTTCCCATTCACTCTGAGTCTGACTTAGCTTGACAACTAAAGCCATTGCAATTATTGAGAATATCAAGCTTATGGCTTTATAAAGCGCCACCGTCCTGACCAAGTCATCGCCGCCTAAAAAGGTGGCAGGCAAATATATCAGTTGATTAACGGCACCATACACCTTAGTTTGATCTTTCCAATCTGCTAACTTTTCAAACGGGTCCTGGCTATACGCGCTTGGGACGACTTTCCAAACGTTCTGACCATACTCAGTGAAAACTCGATCAGAGAAAATATACGAAAAAATATCAGTAGATAGAATTGGGTATGAAGCAAACACTATGATTTGAAAAAGAATAGCCCAAATAATACTAGTTGAGAGTTTAATCGGGTTTTGTAAACTTAGAAAATAACTGCTAAAAGCCACTACAGCCAGCGCAGCAAACAGGAAAGTCGGCACCACATTCAAGCCAAAGCCCAACAAGAACTCTCGAACTGGAAAAAGAAATGGACCAAGTGTGGGGTAAAAGGCCAAGATTCCTGCCAACGCCCGCTCATCTCTATAAAGCAACCACCAAGATAAAATCGAAAAACCAATAAATGAAACAAACAACGCACAGATCTGGATTTTACTTTGTTTTGCTATTTTCATTTGATTCCAGTCAGTATAAACTTTATTGGCTAATATGTCACATAAATTTCTGTACTTGATTCTGATTTTAATTGTCGCTTTTGGACTCAGAATCGTGAATTTAGGAACTGCTCCCAGAGGTATTCATGCCGATGAAATATCGTTTATTATTAATTCTCAATCATTACTGGCAACTGGTAAAGATGAAGATGGTCAAGCTTTGCCCATACAACTGAATTCTTTTATTGATCCCAAACCTGCCCTTTACTCATATCTGCAGGTGCCTTTTTTTGCTGTTTTGGGACCTTCAGTTTTTGCTTCACGCTTACCTTCAGTGATGCTAGGTGTGATTTCAATAGGTTTGTTGTACACAGTAATTAAAAACCTCGCTGGCCAGCGTTTGGGTTTGTGGGTAGCTTTTCTTGCGGCTGTTTCTCCCTGGCATATCCTTAATTCCCGTGCCACTCAGGAAGTCATTTTATCGTTTGTGTTTTCTTTACTAGCTTTACTGGCCTTTCAAAAATTACTTACTCCGGCTAAATCAAAGTTGAAAAAATCTGTTATCTGGTTAAGCGTGCTGGGTATTTCTTGTTTGTTAGCTATGTATAGTTACCATTCAGCCAAAGTCTTCTTACCGTTATTTTTTGGAGGTTGGGGCTTGGTAACGTGGTGTAATAATCAAAGTAGAAAACAATTCATAAAGCTAGCCTTAGCCGCGCTAGTAGTAGTGATGGCTCTCGGCGTGAGTCTCTTAGGGGCGGGTAGTACTGCTCGCTTTCAATCGGTCGGGGTCTTAAGCAATCCTTTACCTCAGTTATTACTAGAAGAACAAATTCTTCAAGCTACCGGTCTTTCGCCATTGCTACTTCTAAGAGTTTTCTATAACAAGCTGACTTTTTATGCTTTGAACTTAATCGATGTCTATGCGCAACACTTTACGGTTGATTTCTTATTTTTAACTGGCGGTCAACCTTTGCGCTATCAAATTCCTTACCACGGACTACTTTTCTTGATTGAGTTATTTTTAATACCCTATGGCCTAATGTTACTCTTTAAAGAACATAAACATAAAGCGTATCGCTGGTTTATTGGCTTGAGTTTAGTCTTAGCCCCTTTACCAGCCGCTTTAACTTTTATTGAAACTCCCAGTACTATTAGAACTTTTCCACTTATCATGCCGCTCTTGTTTATAAGTGCTTTGTCACTGGAGGATCTATGGCAAAAAAGGCGCAGTCTAATCCAGGGAGTAGGATTGGCGGTGGTTAGTGGCGGCTATCTCTGGGGAATCAGTTTTTTCTTTCATCAACTGATAGTCCAGCTTCCAGTTCATCAGCCTTGGCACCGTAATGAACCATATCAAGAAATTGCTCAATTAGTGAAGCAATATCAGCCCGATTATGATCGGATAATTGTGACTAATGACTTACGACCTTTGTATTCGTACTTTGTCTATGAAGGTTTAATTTCTTTTAGCACCCTGCAAGCTCAACCTCTTCTTAGAAATCAGGCCCAGTATTCATTGGGTACCTTCACTTTTAATAGGGGCATCTGTGAGTTTGGGCCTCATCAAACGCGAACACTCTACATTGGAGAGATTGGCTGTCCCACCGATGGTCGAAAGTCGGTTACGACTGTTTCTTATGGAGACGGAACCCCAGCTTACGGACTTTGGGAAGAAGCTGAGCCTCAATAATTCCAGAAGCAAAAATCAAATAGAGAATGATAGTAGCTATTAAGAAGGCTAAACTCAAATAGCGACTGAATAAACGAATCTTAGTGGGTTGATAGCTGACATTAACTTGATGATTGCCTTGCGGCACGTCATACGTGATAACTCCTCGATAATTAATGTCTTGAAACTGAATTGGGGTTTCTTGACCATTAACCTTAACAACCCAACCGGGAAAGTAAAAAGTATAGTCTACCAAGCGTAAAGACGTTGTGGCAGTTACCTGATAGAGCCGGCTAGCATTTTTAATTGTCAGAGGCGCTACTTGCCCTTGACCGCCAATAATATCGAATTGGGCGTCTTTTAAAGGGTAGTCTTGGGCATTACCTGCCCAAATCGGTGTCATAGCTTGGCCATGTAAGTTCATCACATTAAAGTAGTAATTATCCTGGCTGTATACCACAAAATTCTTCCCATAAAGCTGTGGAAACCTCAGTAAGACGATCAAAATCGTCACACTCAGGTAGAGCCAGACTTTAGGAAATCTATCTAGCAAAATCCCCAAAATTATGGGCGGAATGAAAAGAAAAGCTGACAACATTCGCCAGGGAAACTGTAAAGCTCTCAAAAAGAAAATTTGACTATAAAACCATTGAGAAGCAGGGGTTAGAAAAAAAAGTAGGGGGATGGACGTCAGTAAGGCAAATTTTAAAAAGTGTGAGGTTTTTTGTTGCCTTAAAATTTGTAGTCCAAAGTAGCCACCTCCAAGGAGCGTGATTATGGTTTCAAGCAAACCAACCTGAATGAAGTGTCCACGAGGCCCCGGATGAGTAAAGTAATAATACCAATTAGGATCAAAAAAGTTTTTTAGTCCCAAAAACATATCAGGCGGAAATTTTGAAGGATAAAGGCCTTGATAGAGATACTTCATTTCTAGAAAAAGGGGAATGACATAGTAACTACAAATCCCTAAAGCCAAGCTACTCACTAAAGCCAAAAGCAGGTAATTCCTAATCTCGAGTGGCCAAAGGGGCCAGATAGTGAAGATAAAGTAGGGAATCACTATAAACAAACTAATCACCAGCATCATCGGGTGAGTTAAGGCTAATAAACTCAAACCTAGTAATAACAAGAGTAGACCTGACTTTTTACCATCTTTAAAGTAGCGTGCAATCCCTATTAAAGCTAGTAATATGAAGGGGGTAGCAAAGAATTCGGGTAGTGCCCCGCGGATATAGATATTAATAATCCGATAGGGAGCTAAAGTAAAAAGCAAACTGGCAATTAAGGCAGCATCAGGCTTAACATGACGTTTTAGGAAAACATAAAATAGCCATGTTGAAATAACAGCTGCAGCTAAAAACAGTAGATTAAAAGATAAAACAACATCTTGAGTTATGAGCGTTACTAGCGCTCCCAGATAGGAAGTAGTTTGATGAGCAAAAAAAGGTAACGGTGAGCCATATGAACCAAAGCCATCGGACCAAGAAACAGGTAATTCACCATCCTTTAAAGCTTGGGTAAACTGCGCTATAGTACTTATGTGAATGTGGCCATCAAAAGTAATATTTCGGCTAGAATGCAAAAGTAAATCAGAAACTAGAAAAAGCGAAGCTATGAGTAAAACAATAAAAGGCCACAAGCGGGATAAAAATTTCACCAGTCAAGTATATACCTTTTTACAGGCTAAATACTATTTGATATTGGTGCTCATTTTAGGTGTGGCATTTTTAGCTTTACAACCAACCGTCTCCTCAAATCTGATACCACAAAAAAGACAGTTGCTTTTGACAACATTTCTCAATCAAGTTAACCAAGATCAGCATATTTCTGCCCAAAAATTTTGGGAATTTAGAGAATTTTACTCTCCAGGCACCTTTACTTTTAATTCTGAGTCGGTCGGTGTTTATCAAACCTTTAGAATCATTAACTTGCCCACTCCACAAACAGACCTGATATTCTTTACGGCTCCTAAAACCAAAAGTCTCGATGCCGTAATTAATTCACCTAGAATATACTTGGATAAAATTTCCAGCATTTCAGAGCCAGTCTTTCAAAATTCATCAAGCGTCATTTACTATAATACTCAATCAAGTTTGAAAATTATCTTTTACAAATCGATTGATGAAATGAGGAGTGCCAATGGCTTCTTCGATTATCTGCCCTCAGAACTTGAGTTTTTAGATGGGAAGTATTGGTTAAATGAAACTGAATTAAGATTGGATTAATATGTATTTTGGCGTCACAGAGTTTGGTTTTATATTTTATTCATTAATATTTTGCCTAGCAGTTTTTATTTCTTGGTGGATTCCCGGCTGGTTAGTTTTGCAGTCACTTAAAATTAAAGACCTGATTATAAAAAGTATTTTGGCAGGACCAATCGGTGTGGCAATGTGGGGAATTCAAGCTTATGTTTTTGGTTTTGCTCAAATACGATTTTTGACGTTTGCCTATCTGGCTTTCTGTTTGTTACTTTTCATTACGAGAGAACGAGTCACTTTTCTTAGGCTGCTACCTCAATTAAGTCACAGTGTAAAAAGTCAGCCAATCTGGTTGTGGTTAACTTTTCTGGGAAGTATCACTATCCAAGTCTTTGCCCATATCATCTCTGGTTTTAAAGATACAGAAAGTTTGAAATTCTACTTTGTGAACTCTGTCGATGGCATTATGCACTTGGGCTATATCCAATCACTAATAAAAATATTTCCCCCTATCGAGCCAGGTGCAATCGGCATGTCGCTCCTTAATTACCATTACTGGTCTGATTTAATTCTGGCTGATCTGGCTCGAGTTTGGCAGTTACCTGTGATTCACCTTTTCTTTCAATTCACACCACTAATTTTTGCTATTTGGACGACGTTACTGCTAGTGAAACTGATTAGAGTCCTAGGTGGTAATCATAAAACCGTGTTGGTGGCATTATTCTTATTAACATTTGGCAGTGATGCAGCTTATATTTTTACTCAGTTACTGCACAGAAACTGGGCAGATTCTGTTTCTTCTTTGGATAGCGGAGTAACTTTTTTCTTTAATTTTCCACAGGTTTTAGCCAGGATGATCTTTTTTGCGGTCTGCCACCTATTGTTGGTTTGGTGGAAAGATCGAAGACTAGCCACCGGTGTTGTGGCTGGACTGTTGATTGCGACTCTATTTGGACTCAAGGTTTACTATGGTTTATATGCTGTAGCTGGCTTGGGTTTCTTATTTTCGTTTCAGACTTTAGAAACATTTTTTTCTTCTTTAAATTCGCTCAACTTTCGAGCAGCACTTAAACGAACTTTTCAACATCATTGGCAGGCAGTCGCTATTACTATCTTTATTTCAATAGTAGCTTTGGTTATTTATTTACCCACAAACAAAAATGCAGGAGGATTGGTCTACTCACCGCTGGAATGGCCGCGGTTATTTTTAAGCGCTGATAATATTGATTTTCAAGATTGGGCATTGAGGATGCAAGTTTATAAGACTTTCAATAATACCCGTAATATTTTAATTTTAAATATGGTGGCCATCGCCATGACATTCGTGGCAGTTTATGGGACACGAATTTTGGGTCTTTTACCTCTCACTTTTAAGAGTCAAAACGGAAAATTGCCATATCAGCTATTGATCTTTTTTATCCCCACCAATCTACTTTTCATCTTGATTGGTTTATTCACGTTACAAACGTCTGGGGGGTTGAATATTTATAATTTTTTGATCGTACCGATTGTTTCTTTCAATCTTTTTGCGGCCTTTAATCTGGGCCGTTTACCCACCAAAGTGTTTATTCCTGTCTTCCTCATCGTCTGTACTTTAACTTTGCCTAGGCCATTTTTTCAACTTCAGCATTTTGTCAGAACATTCCAACTGCAAAAAGCCGACCTAATTCTGTCTAATAATGAATTAGAAGCATTGAGTTTTTTAAGAGATGAAACTTCAGAAAGTGAGATTGTCCAAACGCCACTGACCAACAAGCATGACCAGCTCACACCTTATATTGCTTTTATGAGTCAGAGATCCTCATATATGGCGGGGACTATGGTCCTCGATAGTCACAATCAGCCAACTGAAAGTCGTGAGCAACAACTAAAAGCGGCATTGGAAACCTCAATTTTCTCAGATAAGAAAAAAGCTTTGCGAGAGTTAGGTATTAATTACTTGTACTTAAAGCCGGCGGAATATCTAAATTCTGGTTTTGATGCCAGTCAAGTAGTTTTCCAAAATCAAGACGCAGTCATCGTAGAAATTAAGTGAGAAACTAAGGATTAGCAATATAGATGGTTAGATTGGGGCTGAGGGTGATTGTCTCGATAATCTCAGAGTACTTTTGGGTGTACCACCACATGTCTAGATATAATTGATCACCAGGTTTTTCGACTATATAAAAAATGAGTTCTGGCTGAGCTGTAGGTTTTGGAAAACCTCTTAATAAATCAGCTTTTTGGACAAAATATGTGCTTTCTCCCGATCGATATGAAAACTCCACTGGTAACGGTGCTCCTTGGAAGGCTTTCCAAAAATAGAGGTACTGATATGAAAAATCATAGATATCTGATACAAAATGATATGAAGCATAAGGTTTATTTCCGGCTTTTTCTTGAATTAAAGTGACTGCTTCAAGCTTAATTGGTAAGAAACCCTTAGATTGTGACAATTCTTGTTGGTTAAAGGCGAAGAATTGGTAATAAGGCACTATCGCTCCCAATCCTAACAAAATTAAATAGATAACTTTAAACCAGATCGGAGATTTTCTGAGTAAACTTCCCACAAGCATCACCGCAGCCGGAGCCATGGCATAGACATACCAGATGTTGAAATGCAGAAAACAAAAACCCACTATGGGAATCACCACAAAAAGCAGTGTCAAGACAGCTCGCATTCTAATCTCAGCATCCCTCAGAATCCAACTTAGTAAAATTACCCCCAAACCAAATAAAAAGCTCATCGCAATATAGAAAGCCGGTCGGCCAAGATATGACATTTCTGGAATAAAACTAGTAAAGACTTCAT
>Ga0163154_10001193_pt1 | contig 40265 bp, 25 predicted proteins | sample OliLakLV19MP9P1_FD_148649 | JGI IMG/M metagenome (GOLD analysis project Ga0163154, IMG submission 148649) | Freshwater microbial mat bacterial communities from Lake Vanda, McMurdo Dry Valleys, Antarctica - Oligotrophic Lake LV.19.MP9.P1 | ecosystem: Environmental > Aquatic > Freshwater > Lake >... | reverse complement strand
CTGCAGGGTCTGCAATGCTGGTGAGCATTAGCATTGCAGACCCTGCAGCTGCACTGATTGGTATTGCAGTTTTAGCAGTTTTTATGCTGATGTATTTTATTGTAAAAAGAAAAAGGTTGTAAAAAAATATTACATTTAGGTAATCAAATACATTTTTTATGACAAGGGAATTGATAAAAACTAAAATTGATTTGCTGCCACCAGACAAAGTAACTATTGTGGGGGAATACATAGATTTTGTCCTGCATAAAATAAGTGAAGAAATCATTACCGAAAAATTAGTGAAGTGGCAGGCAGAAAGTGGCACTTTTGATTTCCTCAATGATGAGCCAGACTTATACAGTGATAAAAATTTAATAGAAAAATATTAATGAAGAAAGGTGATATACTTTCAGTAACGCAAGAAGATGCTATACTTGCTTTCATTACCTCAAAACTTTCCTTTAAGCATACCGGTGATATTGCTATAAAGCAATCCTTAATAAATAACCTCAAAACCGATTCGCTTATCATTGTCAGAAAATTATTTACGGGAAATAAAAAATTAATAAAGGGAAAGATTGGTGAACCTGACAAAGCGTATTATACCGGTATTAATAAATCAATCAGCACTTTACTCAGTCTCTAATGGAGCTCTCTTAAATCATCAACAAATTTGCAACTAAAAAGTAGTATTTCGAGGATTCATAAACCCCATCCGCAAAATATAATAAAAGCTTATGCTCTTGAATATATTATTGATGAATTAAAAGGACAAAATAAATTATGACGAAAAATATTATTGAATATAAAGAATTTATTGGCTCTGTAAATTACAGTAATACAGACGAATGTTTTTATGGAAAGATTGAAGGTATTGATGACCTTGTAACTTTTGAAGGCAGTTCTGTAAAAGAATTAAAAAAAGCATTTCAGCAAGCTGTAAATGATTATATAGCCCTTTGTGTAGAGGCCGGCAAAGAGCCTTACAAATCGGTTAAAGGGTCTTTTAATATACGTATTGAACCAAAGTTGCATTACCATGCTATTTATACAGCCTTAAAAAACGGGATGTCATTAAATCAATTTGTAGCCGAAGCGATTAAAAACAATATTGATAAAAAAGTACTCAACCATTCTTAATGGACATCTCCTACATCATCAATGAACTGGCAGAAGACAGAGAAAATTATTTTAATGCAGTAGCTCCTCCTATCATACAAAGCAGCAATTTTGTGTTTAATAAGGTGGATGATATGCGGAAGGCATTTGCAGATGAATACTCCACTTACCTGTACAGCCGTGGCCGCAACCCAACTGTTGATATACTCCGAAAAAAATTAGCTGCATTGGATGCTGCAGAAGATTGCCTTGTGTTCAACAGCGGCGCTGCTGCCATCTTTGCGGCGGTGCTGGCCAATGTAAAAACAGGCGATCATATTGTTTCAGTTAACAAACCTTATACCTGGGCACAAAAAATGTTCAATGATATTTTGCCAAGGTTTGGTATCACCACATCATACATTGATGGCCGGGATATTGAAAATTTTGAACGAGCTATTTTGCCCAACACTACAGTTATTTATTTGGAGAGTCCTAACAGCTGGGACTTTGCTTTACAGGATTTAAAAGCAGTTGCAGAACTGGCAAAAGCAGAGGGAATCATCACCATCTGCGACAACAGTTATTGCACACCCATTTACCAGCGGCCCATTGAATATGGAATTGACTTAACATTGCAATCTGCCACTAAATATATTGGCGGCCACAGTGATACAGTTGCTGGTGTTTTAAGCGGCAGCGGTAAAATGATTGAACGGATTTTCAACAGCGAATACATGAATATCGGCAGCGGTATTTCGCCTTTCAATGCATGGTTGCTGATACGTGGTTTGCGTACGTTGCCCATGCGCTTAACGCATATCACACAATCAACTGCTACCATTATCAAATACCTGAAACAGCATCCGTTGGTAGAAGAAGTATTGTTTCCTTTTGATGAAAGTTTCCCTCAATACACATTGGCAAAACAGCAAATGCAAGGCGCCTGCGGCCTGCTGAGTTTTTGTATTAAAGTAACTACCATCCTACAAATAGAAAAATTTTGCGAAAGCCTGCAGCGCTTTTTAATGGCGGTAAGCTGGGGTGGTCATGAGAGTTTGATCATTCCCAAATGCGCCGGCATTAAACCCGAAGATTTTGATGCTGCTAATATAGATCACCGCAGGTTACGGTTGTATGTAGGATTGGAAGATGCGGATTATTTAATAAGGGATTTGGAACAGGCGTTTGGAAAGATGGAATAATGGAAGGCGTACGAAGTTTTAAAAACTTCGTACTTCCATAGATATTTTTATTATACAATTCCCATCAATCCATTTATTTCATCACCTCCACCGGAAAATCGTTGCCAACGCCATAACTGGCTGGCAACTGTGCAGAACCGTTATACTTTTTCATCAGCAATGGAACCTGCACCTGCAAAAAGCTTTTTAATCCGTTTACCGTTATCATTTTATTAGCAGCGGCTTCGCCTTTTAATGCTTGCAATAAAACATAAGTAAACACGCCATGCCCCAATGATGAAAATTCATTGGCGTATTGCATGGCACCACTCGCTGCCATCCAGTGCGTACCTGTGCTGCGGGAAACTACGGCTATCGACTTTTGCTGGTCGCCATCATTGCTTAATAATTTTTCAAATGCACCGGCGCTTTGGCAGGCATCCAGAATAAACAATTGCTTTTGGGCCTGTATGTCTACGGCATACTGCTGAAGTAACTTCGAAGCAATGCCTTTTTGTTCCAGTTCGGTTTGTACATTCTTTAAATCGCTAACATCGGTAGGTACTAAATAAAATTCTTTGTCTTTGCCAATTACACCATGCCCAGCGTAATAAAAAATAAACACATCCTGCGCTTTGGCATTTTGCTGCACTTTTTTAAAGGCATTGGTAATGCCTGCTTTATCGGCCGTATTGTTGGTTACAAAATAAGTTTTAATATTACCCAATATTGTCTTGGCATCCTTCTCTACTTCTTCTTTAAACGACGTGGCATCTGCCATAGCATAATTGAGGCTCATGGTTTTATTTTGGTACTCATTTATGCCCACCACAATTAAATGCAGGGTGGCATCTTTATTTACTGCTGAAACAACAGCTGCATTATTATTAACAGGTTTTACTACTACCGGAGCGTTGTTAGCCGCTACGTTATAGTTTACTACAATTTCATCGCCATCACTTTCGGTGCGTTGACTGTTGAGTGCAATGGCCCTGAAATTATTATTGCCCGGCAATAAGTTAATGGTATATTTTTTACGCTCTGTGCCATCTGCATCGGTTACAAAAAGCCCACGGGTAGCCAGGTTTACCACTTTGCCATTGTGGAATAAACGGATCTCATCTACCTTGTCTTCTTCGGCGGTTGCATCCACTGTTATTTCTGCAAGGCCTGTTGTGTTTGTATAGGTTGCGATATCATCTTCTACTTCTAAATTCCGTTGCTTTTCAGCATACAGAATTTTGGTTTTTGGTTTGGGTTTTAAATCAATTTCCGGTAGAGGATCAAATTTTTCTCCGGCTATTAAACGCAGGTAAAGGTTTGGGGTATAATATTTTTCATACACTTTATCTATACTAATTACTTCCCTTTGCTTTAAGTAATATAGTTTCTCCATACCTTTTTCAGTTCCATCAAACCTTCCATCTACGCCAACAAAAACCCAGTCTTTTGAATTTTCGAATGTATATAGTGAACCATAATATTTTCCTGTGATGGCGCTATAAATATTGATGGAGTTATCAGCGTTTATGGTGTAAAGGATGCTGTCATTCTGAGTAAATTCAAATTGCTTTACAGTGGAAGTAATATGATCCAGTTTAATTTTATTCGGCCCATACACTGTTTTTACAACAGATTCATTTTCGTCTTCGTAACTAACAAAAATATTTTCTAAGGATTGGTCGCCAAATATTTTGACATTGTATTTATTATCAAACATGGTTCCATCAATAATTTTCTCTTCTTTTACCGAGCCGTTTGCTAAATTAAAATCGTACATATATTCACTGGCCAACACTCTTACCACGTCATTTTTAAGGCGTTTCACCTGTATCAAATTAAATGGCCTGTAGGTGTTGCCAATGTTTTGAAAAGTTTGCTTATTGATATTATTTTTCAGCGTTAATGAATCGAAGGCGAATGGCTGCTTTGCCAAAATTTTACCGCTCTTGATATCTATCAAATTTACTGAGCCTTTAAAATCATTTTCAGCAGATACCAGTATTTCACTTTCCTTATCAATGATGAGTTGCTTTACAGCATATGGCCGATTGTTAGCAGTTCCTCCAAGGCTTTCCCATTTTTCGTTTGTTATTACAGGAGAAGTGAATATTTTTTGAGCCTGTTTTGTTTCAAGGCTATATCGGAATAAGTTGTAGTTATATTCATCCCTATTTTTCAATTCAAAACTCCCTGCGGAATAGTAGACTATATTAGGGGTAGTTAACGTAAAAATTCTAGGCAGTTTCGAAAAATCACTTGACCCGTATTCAGATACCTCAAAGTCTTTTAAAACTAACGGCAAATTTTTCTTACTCTTTTTATCGTAGATAACCAGCTTTAGAATATCAGAATTGAATTGATTGTATTGTAAGAGGAAACTATCTTTTGTTAATTTAACTGGCAGAATAGTACTGAATGGTTTTGAAGGAAAAGTATCAAGTACCCGTAAAGCTGCATTGCTTAAATCAATAGCATAATTGGCATTGAAGTTATAATGAGTAGCATAAGGGTCACCGGGATCAATTGCAGGTGATGTCCCATTAAAGCTCAGCATATTTCCCTCCCGGTAAAAGGAGAATTTATTTATGTTTGGTAAACTCCTGGCAACTATTTTTTTTTCTCCATTATCCAAATTTGCTGTGTATAGATTTTGATTAAGGTCTGCGTAAATAATGGTGTTACTCTTTTTACACAAGGCAGCAACACTCATTTCGTCGCTGGCGTTGTTGATCTTCTTTTTCTCAATCTTGTATCCTTGAGAAAAAACGACTACTTCCTGTTTACCACCAAATCTTGACGACTTTGTACTATACAACACATTTTCCGCATTAAAACTTTGCTGGAAATTAATTTCGGCATAAGAAGGAAAGAACGCAAACTCTTTGTTCTCAAATATGTCCCAGGTAACCCAACCTAGCTTACCATTTCTATGTTGTTGAAAATAAAATAAACCAGGCTCCGCCAGCACCTCAAAAAAGTTTTCATTAAAAGCCTTTCCATTATTCTGAAATTTCTTTTTCGCCTCTTCAGAAATTTGATAGGTATCAAATTCCTTTTTATTATCAAGGTCTAAAACCTGGTAGCCATTTTTATTAAAATTTAAAACCTGGCTATTTTTCAATGGAAAAAAATAATTATTGTAAACACCCCAATCATTGAACTCTTTAAAATGCCAATAATCATTTACAAAACCGCTTGCAATATTTACTGACTGCACCATTCTTCCATCTGGTGTGTTGCTGCCATTTAATAAAGGTCCTACGGCAAGATGATAAATAATTTTTGAGTCTTTAGAAAAAGAAAGCCTGGAATTTACTTTGTGGATTGTACGTATCAGTTTCCCTGAGAGCGTTGAATAGATTTGTAAGGTGTTTTTTTCTGTTGTATAGGCAAGGATATTGCCATCAGGCGAGATGGTTAGATTTTTATAATTTTCTACTTTATCTCCATAGCTTGTTTCCAACGATTTATTGGCAACATGGAAAGTAAACAATTGTTTCATTGTTTTAAAATCCCACATAATAATTTTCCATTTGTCGCCGGTATAAAAGTATTTACCCTGTTGATCTATCACAATGCGTAAAATTTTTTCATTGTGTGAAGTAGGTATGATGATAGGCGAATTTTGTGCAAACCCGGCAACTTTGCATGTAACCAGAAAAAGAAAGGAGATAATAAATTTTGAAAACATATAAAATTATTTGATAAAAAACATTGTCAACCTGGTAAAAATGAATGACCTGATGAATAGACGGTAGCAACTTCATTTTTCTCTACTCATTTTTTTGCATTGCAATCAGGCTTTTGTTTTGCATTAAATATTACCGTAACAATCAACTTAAAAGAAGTTTTTGATGTAATCAATAGCTAAGCTATTTTACAATCTCCACCGGAAAATCATTACCAAAACCATAACTCGCCGGGTACTGTGCAGCACCATTGTACTTTTTCATCAGCAATGGCACCTGCACCTGTAAAAAGTTTTTTAAACCATTTACCGTAATCATTTTATTAGCAGCAGCTTCGCCCTTTAATGCCTGTAATAAAACATAGGTAAATGCACCATGCCCCAACGATGAAAACTCATTGGCGTATTGCATGGCACCACTCGCCGCCATCCAATGTGTACCCGTGCTACGGGAAACAACCGCTATGGACTTTTGCTGATCGCCATCGTTGCTTAACAATTTTTCAAATGCGCCAGCGCTTTGGCAGGCATCTAAAATAAACAACTGCTTTTGCGCCTGTATATCTATGGCATATTGCTGAAGTAATTTCGAAGCAATGCCTTTTTGTTCCAGTTCGGTTTGTACATTTTTTAAATCGCTTACATCGGTAGGTACTAAATAAAATTCTTTGTCTTTACCAATTACTCCGTGACCGGCATAATAAAAAATAAATACATCCTGTGCTTTGGCATTTAGCTGTACTTGTTTAAAGGCATTGGTAATGCCTGCTTTATCTGCAGTGTTATTGGTAACAAAATATGTTTTGATGTTGCCCAATATTGTTTTGGCATCTTTCTCTACTTCCTCTTTAAATGACGTGGCATCTGCCATAGCATAATTAAGGCTCATGGCTTTATTCTGGTACTCATTGATGCCTACCACAATTAAATGCAAGGTGGCGTCTTTATTTACTGTTGAAATAATTGTTGTGCCATTATTGACAGGTTTTACTGTGACGGGGGCGTTGTTGTTAGCGGTTTCGCTATAGTTGACTACTATTTCATCGGGATCACTTTCTGTACGTTGGCTGTTTAATGCAATGGCTCTAAAATTATTACTACCAGGCAAAAGGTTGATTGTATATTTTTTACTTTCGCTGCCATCATTATCGGTTACAAAAAGCCCACGGGTAGCAAGGTTTACAACTTTACCATTGTGGAATAAACGTATTTCATCTACCTTATCTTCTGGTGCAGTTGCAACTATATTGATCTCTGCCACACCAGTAGTATTGGAATAACTTTGTAAGTCGTCTTCTACCTCTAAATTACGCTGTTTTTCAGCATAAAGTATTTTGCTTGAGGGCTTGGGTTTTATATTAATTTCAGGAATTGGCTCAAATGACTCTCCACTAGTTAAGCGAACAAAAAGGTTAGGCGTATAATATTTTTCGTATAATTTATCAAGGTTAATGGTTTCTCTTCCATTTAAATAATACAACTTTTTCATTCCATTGTCTGTGCCATCAAATCTTCCATCAGCTCCCACAAAAACCCAATCTGTAGAGTTTTCAAAAACATATAACGTACCGTAAAATTTTCCTGTAATGGCATTGTAAGCATTCATTGTTTTATCGGCATTGATAGTGTACAAAATGCTATCGTTTTGGGTAAACGAAATATTACTTACAGGAGAAGTAATATGATCCAATTTGAATTTATTAGGGCCATGTATTGATTTTACTACAGTTTCATTCTCATCATCATAGGTTAAAATAACACTCGATAATTTATTGTTTCCAAAAACATTTACATTTCTCTTTCTATCAAGCATACCTTCCTCTATCAGTTTTTTTTCTTTTACCAACCCATCTGCCAAATTAAATTCATATAAAGTTTCAGCACCCAAAACCCTCACTACATTCTTATCAATTTGTTTTACTTGTTTTATAACAAACGGAAGTCGATCATAAAACATATTAAAGTCTGTATTCTTATTTTTATAATTAGCCGGGTCGTATGCAAATGGATGTGTAGCAATTATTTTATTAGTTTTTATATCAATAATTTTTATAGAACCTTTGGCAACATTTTCAGCAGATGCCAAAATTTCATTTTCTTTATCAATAATAAGTTGCTGCCTAGCACTGGGCTTATCTTTTCTTCGTCCCCCGTTACCCTCCCATTCATCATCCTGCAAATATGTAGTGCTAAATATTTTATCGGTTTTTTTTGTAAGCAAATTATATTTATAAAGATTGTAAGTAAGTGAGTTGGTTTCTTTTGCCCGATATTCTGAATTAGTGTAGTAGGCAATCCCCGGAGTACTTAAAGTAAAAAAATCCGGCAATCCTAAAAAATTCCTGTATTTGGTATCATTCATAAAGCCAAAATCCTTTACTACAAACGGTGTGGATTTTTTATTTTTTTTGTCATAAATAAAATAGTTGCCATCCTCAATTTTTGTTATCATCGAGTTATAGCATAATAAAAAACTATCCTTACTAAGTCTGAGGGATGATACTACTTTTGCGGGAATTGTGGGCATAGTATCAAGGCCATACAAGGCAGCACGGCTAAGATCAATAATATAATCAGATCTATAATTTTCATATCTGCCTAAATGAATATTATCTGAAACAGTAGTCGAACCATTAAAACTTAGCAAATTTCCATCTCTGTAAAAAAAAGAAAAGTTTATTTCAGGCAATCCTCTTTCGGCAGTTTCTTTCTCAGCATTTTCAATATTTGATTTATAAATTTTATTATTATTATCTACACATAAAACAATATTATTTTTTTTGCCCAAAGCTGCCATATAAATTTCATCACTACCATTTAATAGTTTTTTCTTTTCAATTTTATAATCTCTTGAGTATATCACCAACTCTTGTTTTTTGTTAGGGCCTCCTTCATCGGTAAGGTAAACTAGCCGATCCGGGTTAAAATTTCCTTGATTATGAAACCTAGGATTATCCGGAACAAAAGCAAACTCTTTATTGGCGTATATATCCCATGTAAAAGTGCCGATTTTCTTATTCTTATGATGATCAAAAACAAATAAGCCCGACTCAGGATACACCCTAAACTCATGTATATTAAAAACTGTATCAGATTCAAAAAAGCCTTTTCTTGTTGCTATTGGTATTTGCTCATTAGCAATCTCTTTTTTATTCTCAATATCTAAAACTTGGTAACCTTTTTCGTTAAAATTTATTACCCTGCTGCCAGCTAAAGGAAAAAAATAATTTTTTTTATCATACCATTCTATTTCATTCATCAATTGCCAGTGATCATTAATTATACCACTTGCAATATTTATAGATCGCACCATCCACCCTTTGGCAACATTACCATTTTTTACTTCGGATGCAATTACCATGTAATAGATAGTTTTTAAATCTTTAGAAAAAATGATCTTTGAATTTATATTAGGTATTGCCCGCAAAAGTTTTCCCGTAACAGTAGAAAATATTTTTAAGGAATCCTTAGCCGTTGTGAAAGCAATAATTTTTCCATCAGAAGAAATAGTAAGGTCTCTTAAATTTCTTACTTTGCTGTCAAATCCGCTTTCGGTTAACTTGTTGGCAATTCTAAAAGTATATAATTGCCTCATGGTTTTAAAATCCCACATAATAACTTTAAAATCATCGGCAGTATAAAAATATTTATCATTTGGGTCTATAGCTATTTTATAAATTTTTTCGTTGTGCGATGTTGGAACCACCATTGTAAGCCCTTGGGCCAGAGAGTTAACCTGAAAACAGATTACTAATAAAATGAAAGCAACTATTTTTGAAGACATGACAAAGACTTTAAGAGGTATTTAATTAAAAACTAAAATCAGTTAACAGAAAAGAATTCTTACACTAAAAAATACTTACTTATTTCAACATTTCCACAGGAAAATCATTCCCAAAACCATAACTCGCCGGGTACTGGTTATTGCTGCCATATTTTTTTACCAGCTCGGGCACCTGTATCTGTAAAAAAATTTTCATCCCGTTTACGGTAATCATTTTATTTGCTGCTGCCTGTCCTTTTAAAGCCTGCAATAAAACGTATGTAAAAGCACCATGGCCAAGTTGCCCGAATTCCTTAGCTGTTTCACTGCTTCCACTGGCGGCCATCCAGTGTGTGCCGGTGCTGCGGGCTACCACTGCCAGGCTTTTTTGCTGCTCACCATCATGCCGTAGCATGGCATCAAAAGCTCCGGCGCTCTGGCAGGCATCTAAAATAAACAACTGCTTTTGTGCCTGTATATCTATGGCAAATTGTTGTAGTTCTTTGGCAGCCACTCCGTTTTTCAACAGGCTTTCTCCGCCATCGGTAACATTTGCAGACACTAAATAAAACTCTTTATTTACCGGATTTATATAACCATGGCCTGCAAAATAAAAAACAAAAACATCTTGCGGATTTGCATCTTTTTTTATTTCGTTAAATGCATTGATGATACCGGCCTTATCTGCCTTTGCATCGGTAATAAAATAAGTTTTTATATTGGCAAGCACACTCTTTGAATCTTTCTCTATTTCCTCTTTAAAAGCAGTGGCATCAGGCAGTGCATAAGTAAGTGGATTTATTTTATTGGTGTAAGCATTAATGCCAACCACCATCAGGTACATGGTTGCAGTTTTATCAACTGTGGATATGGTTACCACATTATTATTATTTGGTACCCCTTTCGCTGCAGGTTGATTACCATTAGCGGCAGCATAGGCCACCACAATTTCATCTGCTTCACTTTCGGTTCGCTGGCTGTTTAAGGCAATGGCTCTGAAGTTATTATTGCCGGGCAACAGTTTGATAGTATATTTTTTACTGTCGCTACCATCATTATCGGTTACAAAAAGCCCACGGGTAGCAAGGTTTACCACTTTGCCGTTATGAAACAAACGTATCTCATCTACCTTATCTTCGGGTGCAGTTGCATTGATGGTTATTTCGGCACTGCCTGTTGTGTTTTTATAGGTTGTAATATCATCGCCCACTTCCAGATTACGCTTCGTTTCGGCATACATAATTTTGGTTTTGGGCTTTGGTTTGATATCCATTTCAGGTATTGGCTCAAATAACTCTCCTGCCAATATCCTTGGTAATAATTTAGGCGTGTAAAATTTTTCGTATACATATTTCAGTGGGATAATTTCCAGCCCTTTTTGATAATAAATATTTTGCTGAAAGCCCGGCGATGCATCAAACTTCCCATCGGGGGTAACAACGGCCCACTCACCAGTTGCGGCGTTTGAATACATAGTTGCCAATAGTTTTTTTTGCTTACTGTCCCATACGGTGATGGTGTTATCGGTAGCACTGCAAAAAAGGTATTTACTATCATTTACATAATTAATGCCACGTACATAGCCACTAGTTGGCTTGATGGGCTCACCTTCATATTTTTGGGTAATAAGATCATAGTAATAAACATTTCCCTTAAAAGTAGCGATATATAAATACCTGTCATCACTACTAAAGTTTACCGTAGTTGCATTGCTACCGTCTGGCATGGTTTTACCTATAAGGATGCTTCTTTTAGACGGCAGTTCAAAAACTTCGATAACCGAATTGTTTTGTGCATACAAATATTTATCATGTGGAGAAAAGAGTAAGTACTCTGGAGTGTATGGGAGATTGCTTGTTTTTATTTCGTCTTTCAAATCACCTGTAACAAAATTGTATAAATGAATTTTTCCTCCACCATCCTCCGCATCTGTACTTTTTGCGGTAGCGAGCGTTGATGAATACTGGCTTACTGCAAGACCTCCAGAATACTTATCGCACATTTTTTGCCACAGCATTTTACCTGTTTTAGTATCATACACAGTAAACCCATTATTGCAACCGTCTGATGAAGTGGAATAAACCGACGCTACCAAATAACTTCCATCTTTATCAGCCTTTATAATAGCAGGTCTCTGGGGATATTTTATGCCCGGATAGGTACGCTTTTCTTCTCCTTTAGCGTTTATTTCTCTAAGGTTTTCATTATTGCCTCCGTATAAAAAAATGCGATCTTGTTTTGCGGCTACAAAATTCTTAACGTAAAAATCTTTAAACTGTATTGGTTTTTGCATAAATCCATTTCCAAGGTCCCAGGTAATGCCATAACTGTCATCTGTTTTTGCCATCAGCTTATTATTGTCTGCATCAATAAAAAGTTCATTTATTTCACGGCTGCTGGCACCTTCAAAACGCTTTTCTGTATTGCCATTGGTTGCGTTTGCAAGTAACATGGTTTTAGAATACCCTCCGCCATACAATAATTTTTTACCATCGTCCGAAAAATGTACATGCGGCCCTTTTGCAAGATCATTCATTGTAAGGCCATGATCAATCTCCCATATTTTTTTTCCTGTGAGCGTCTCCATCATCGTTAGTTTTTTATCAGATAAAACCACAAACGATTTTCCATCGGTACTTAAAGTGGCACCATACAATTGGGTGGTGCCTGCATAAGTTCTTATAATTTTGCCAGTTTGTACCTCTGCAATTTTTACTGCTTTTTTATCTGCTGCCAACACCAATTTAGCATCTGCAGAAAATGCTATATCTAAACCGTACTCCGTTAAACCATGCGGTATTCTTTTTTCTTCATTTCCTGTATTTGCATCGTAAATTATTATATTCCCCAACTGGTATCCCTGGTAGGCGGCAACTTTGTTGGCAACTGCCGAATAAGTGCGCCGGTCGCTGCTTTTTTCCTGCTCGGCTGTTGTGTTAATTATCTTACCGTTATTAATTCTATGTATGGCAAAACCTACCAACAAAATATCATCTTTACCCCTTACATCATAAACATTCACATTACCATTTGAGTAGGCTTTGGTAGCTGCCATTCTTTGTGTTAACCGGCCCGTTAAATCAAACTGCAAAACCTCTGCCTTGTCAGTAACAATGTAAAGGCCTTTACTGTCTGCAGTAAAATCGGCACCCATTACATTTTCAAATTTGCCAACCTGATTGCCCGAAGCCACGTCCCATAAAACGGCGATTTTATCTCTATCTACTGATACCATAAATTTATTATCAGCCGATAATTTTTGAAATACGACAGTGGCACCATGACCAGCTTTAAAAGTGAGTTTTGCTTTTTGAGCAAAACTTAAAAACGATAACAGTATTGAGCATACAGAAAAAAAAATTCTCATAAATAAAATAATTAAAGTTTTGTTCGGGCAAAAGCAAAAGAAAAGATTTACCACTAAGCGTATTCTAATTATGCTTTATCTCAATCATTAAAGGCACCACCGAACCTGTTGCTATCTCAGTTTTAGTGTCATCATTTTCCACTGATAAATTCCTTGTGCCAGCTTTAATATTTACGCTAAAACCTACCTTCTGCTTATCATATTGTATCTTCTTTTTATCAATGAGTTTATCACCAAGGGCTGCCATTATTTTTGCAGATAACCCGCCTTTTGTTTGATTCATTGCCGCCAGCATTTCATCCATATTCAGTTTTTGTTTTGAATATAAAATCATCAGGTAATCGGTACCCTTGTTGTCATCCAGTTTTATTATTTTGGTATCGCTTGGGAAAGCCACTACTGTATTACTACCAACATGTGTACTGGTTAAATCATCAAAGGGTAAAATTTTATTTACTTTTCCGGTAAGGTCTGTGGCAAAGGCATAGATGTAAGCTTCCTTATCAATGGTCATATAAAACCTGAATTTAGTACCACTGCTGTAACTGTTCGCCATGGTATAAGCCACCAGGTCTTCTTTGTTTTTTTCATCTTCTTCTACCATTAAATTCCTTGTGCTGATTTTGTTTACTGGCATATCTTCACCTGTATTTGTTCTAAATTCTATACTGCCACTTAAAGCGATGCTTGGCGCAGGAGATGGTACTGGCTTGGGTGCAGGTGTTGGTTTTGGGGTAGGTGCTGGTTCTGGAGTTGGCACAGGTACAGGAGTTGGCGCTGGTGTTGGAGTTGGTGTTGGTGTTGGCTTTTTTTCTTCCGGAGCTTTTGAGTAAGGGTCGGCAAAAGGTTGCAAAGCCAGTAAGCACCAACGGGCATAGTCTGCATATTTCATCCACACCATGCCACCATCTGCCCAACTCGTTCCCCAACTGTTTAATACCCTAAATGCGCCACCGGCAATATTATCATCGTACCCAATTACGCACATGGCGTGTTTGTTATGTTGCCAGTCGCTAAAGGCTTCCTGTGGGTCTGGCTGCCAAATGGCAGTTTTTATAGAAAAAAAGCTTTTGGGTAACAGAAAACCAATAGATACCGGGCTACCTTCTGTTAAAGCTTTTTTGGTAAGGTCAATCACTTGCTCTGCTGATTTTACAAACTTATCATCCTTCATCATCCCTTTAGCTGCAAACAAAATAGATGCATCGCTTATTTTGTAATTCAGTGCCTCGCTTTTGGCTACTTCGGTAGTACTTGCGCCGCAATAGTATGGAGCTGTTCTTAAAGTAGCATCACCCATTTTCATCAATGATAGCAATGCCGAAATAGGATCAGTACCATTTTGACAATTAACATCTTTAGCATCTTTTATTTGTTCGTATAAAAAAGTAGGCGAAAAAGCATATTTATTAATTATGGCCCTATCGGTAATACCATGTGTTTGTGCATACAAGATAGTAGCCACGCCATACGCATTTGCCCATGCGGTGCAGGTACTATATTTACCCTGGTTGCCTGGTGTGGGACAATATTGCTCCAGCGAAAAATTAGCAGGCATACTGGCAAAGCTCCGTGACGACATCACCATTTTCTGCGGTGTTTTAGCCATCAGCGATAAATCGAAAGTAGCCCCCATTGAATGGGGTTCGTCTTGGGCATTGGCGATAATGCAGGAAAATACAGCAATAATAAAGTAAATGGCTTTTTTAGGATTCATGATTTAAGTTTTTTCAAAGCTAACTTAAAAGAGTCTACACTTCAATACCTTTAAGAGGGTATATTTTAGTAGAATGACAGACAAGTTAAATCAAATCAAAGATTATGCATTATGAAAAAATGAAGCATAAGTATATTTTATAAACCTATTGTGATTGGGGTAAGCTGAATTAGTGATAAATGTCTTATCATTCCCAAATGCGCCGGCATTAAACCCGAAGATTTTGATGCATCCAACAAAGATTATCGGATGACGCGGTTGTATGTGGGTTTAGAAGATGCGGATTATTTAATAAGGGATTTGGAACAGGCGTTTGGGAAAATGTGATAGCTGTTTTTAAAAGGCCTTCATATCTTTCCTCCTTAGCAGTATGTCGGAATTTCCGACATACTGGATTTTCAATTAGTTCACCCTCCTAAAAATCTTCCCGACATGTTATGTAATAGTTACCCGGCTTTTTTGAAATAGTTCAGCCAGCTGAGCCTGAATTAGCCAGACCGTTTCATCCTGCAAACGAGTTTCTATTTTGGTATTGCCATCTACGGTTTGATAAATAATGATGTTTGTATCCTCCATGTTGCTTTTACATTGTTTTTCCAAATCTACAAAAGATGAAGCTTTATTGGTGGTTTGGGAGAAGCAGAATATTTGATAAGGGATTTGGAGAGGCGATTGGGAAGATGAATTGAAAAAAAAAAAAATTAAAGAAAAGGTAATTTTAAAAGATTTCTATTGCTGTAGCGATTTTTCATTATTACTTCTACAATATCCTCCTCACTCACATTTTCAAAATTTGAATTTTCAGTAATGGAAAACCATTCATCCGCTATTTCTTTTGAGAAAAGGTTAATGTATAATAGTTTAAGATCCTCTTCGCTTTTGTCTTTTAATTTAGCAACCAGCAATGCAAAAGTGGAAGGAATATTTTCTGTAAACATGTTAATAGTATATTTTGAAACCATAAATATTTAAAATAAGTTTAGGGTATTTTGAGCAGTAAAATAATAATTGAGTACATCACAACTTGCATTTCAATAGTTACACAACTTCCATCTCCGTAACAAACCCATGCATCCGCTTTAAAAAATTCCACAGATCTTTCATTTGCTTCATATCTTCTACAACCAAAATACCATTTTTACCTACCTGTTTTAGTTTGGCTTTGTTGGTACCTTTTTGTAAAAATTGCAGCAGGCGGTTAAAGGTTTCGCTTTGGAAATAAGGAGAGTCGGGGTTGCTTACAAAGAAGCCTTTGAGGGTTTCGTGCTTTAGCAATAATTTTTCAAAACCAAGTTCTACGGCCAGTTTACGCACTCGTACGATGGTAAATAAATCTTCTACCGGGGCTGGTATGGGGCCAAAACGATCGAGCATTTCTTTGTGGAAATCCAACAGGTCATTTTCATTTTCGCAGTTATCGAGCCTGCTGTAAAGACTCAACCTTTCGGTGATACTTTCTACATAACTATCCGGTATCAATATTTCCAGGTCGGTATCAATGCTGCAGTCAGATACAAAATCATCCTGCTTTTGAATTTCTTCTTTAAACAAATCCCTGAAGCTGGATCGCTTTAATTCCCTCACCGCTTCATCCAAAATTTTCTGGTACATTTCAAAACCAATCTCCGCAATAAAACCACTCTGTTCGCCACCGAGCATGTTACCGGCTCCACGAATATCGAGATCTCTCATGGCGATTTGAAAACCGCTTCCCAGGTCGCTATATTGTTCTAAAGTTGTTAATCTTTTCCGGCTATCTTCCGGCAGGGTACTCATGGGTGGTGCCAATAAATAACAGAAGGCCTTACGGTTGCTTCTTCCAACTCTTCCACGCAACTGGTGCAAATCGCTCAAACCAAACTGGTGGGCATTGTTTACAATGATGGTGTTTACATTTGGAATGTCCACGCCACTTTCCACGATGTTGGTACATACCAGCACATCGTACTTTTTATCCATAAAATCGAGGATGGTATCTTCCAGCTGATCGCCTTCCATTTGCCCATGTGCAAAGGCAATACTAACATCCGGGCAAAGCCCCTGGATGAAACTCTTCATCTCTGCCAAACCCTTTACCCTGTTGTGTATAAAGAAAACCTGTCCACCTCTTTCTGTTTCGTAATAAATCATATCCCGGATGGCATCTTCATTAAATACCATCACTTCGGTTTGTATTGGCTGCCGGTTGGGCGGCGGCGTATTGATGATGCTCAAATCCCTGGCGCCCATCAAACTAAATTGCAAGGTTCTTGGTATGGGGGTAGCGGTCAACGTGAGTGAGTCAACCGTTGTACGCAATTGCTTTAATTTTTCTTTTGCAGCTACACCAAACTTTTGTTCCTCGTCAATAATCATAATGCCGAGGTTCTTAAACTGCACATCTTTACTCAATAAAGAATGGGTACCGATGATGATATCAATTTTGCCTTCGGCCAATCTTGCCAGCGTTTCTTTTTTCTCTTTGGCCGATTTAAACCGGTTTATATAATCTACCGTTACCGGGAAATCTTTTAAGCGCTCACTGAAGGTTTTAAAATGCTGATAAGCAAGGATAGTTGTTGGCACTAAAATAGCAGCCTGCTTGTTATCGCAGCAGGTTTTAAATGCAGCCCGGATGGCTACTTCTGTTTTACCAAAACCTACATCGCCGCAAACCAGCCTGTCCATCGGCATAGGTTTTTCCATATCCCGTTTTACATCTTCGCAAGCCTTGGCCTGGTCGGGCGTATCTTCATAAATAAAGCTGGCCTCCAGTTCGGTTTGCATGTAATTATCCGGACTGTGTACAAAGCCTTCCTGGCTTTTGCGTTGGGCATATAATTTTATCAGGTCGGTTGCAATATCTTTAACCTGCTTCTTGGTTTTTTCCTTTAGCTTGTTCCATACATCGCTGCCCAGTTTGTTCATTTTGGGTACGGTGCCTTCCTTGCCACTGTACTTACTTATTTTGTGCAGCGATGAAATATTTACATACAACAAATCGCCGTCTTTGTATTGAATCCGCACCGCCTCCTGCATTTTACCGCTGGCCTCAATCTTCTGTAAGCCGCTGTACACGCCTACTCCATGGTCTATATGGGTTACATAATCTCCGGGCTGTAGCTCCCTGAGCATTTTTAACGTCAGCGCTTTATTCTTGTTGAACGCCTGCTTTACTTTGTATTTATGGTAGCGCTGAAATATCTGGTGATCGGTATAACAAACTGCTTTTAAATCATCATCAATAAATCCTTCGTGGATAGAAGCGGGCACCGGAATTACCTGTATCTCCGCTTTTAAATCAATAAAAATACTGTGCAGCCTTTCCAGCTGTTTGGGGTTTTCTGCAAAGAGATAAATGTTGTATTTTTTGCTTTCGTATTCCTGTAGATTTTTTATCAGCAAATCAAACTGCCTGTTAAACGGAGGTTGTTCTTTGGTATTAAAAACTATCTCGTTTGCTGTTGCCTTCCTGTCGTCGGTCGTCGGTCGTCGGTCGTCGGTCCTTCCAAAATATGCCTTCTTCCCAAACTCAATAATGTGGTGGGTTTTGATGGCTTCTTCCAGCACAACAGCTTTTACAAAATCATCAGCAGATACATTTTGCTTTTCATTCAAATCAGTGTCATAGTCGGTCGTCGGTCGTCGGTCAACGGTTGTCTTCACCACTTCCAAAAACAATTCCAGATCTTCTTCCTGCTGTTCAATTTTTTCTTTGATGAATTGCCAGTCTTCAGTCCATACAACCGTATTCTCCGGCAAAAATTCAAATAAGGAAACCTTCTCCCCGGTTTGAAACTGTGTTTCTACATTGGGTATAATATTTACCTGCAACAACTTCCTTTCACTCAACTGCGTTTCGGGGTCAAATATGCGGATGCTGTCTACTTCGTTGCCAAACAATTCTATGCGGTAAGGCTTTTCGTTGCCGAAAGAATAAATATCGAGGATACCACCACGAACAGCGAATTGCCCTGGTTCATACACAAAATCGGTTCTTTCAAAACCAAGGTCAACAAATTTGGCCAGCAAACCATTTACATCCAACTCATCTGCCTGTTTTATGGCGATGATATTTTCTGATAAAGTTTTTGAAAGCACCACTTTTTCAAACAGCGCTTCGGGATGTGTAATTACAATTTTTTTATTACCGCCTGCCGTAATCCTTGTTAATGCTTCGGTACGCAACATTACATGGCTGCTGTTGAGCAGGGCGTAATTCTTTTTATTTTTAAAAGAAGAAGGGAAGTAAAAAAGATCCAGTGCATTGGTTAAATTTTCCAATGTATTGTGAAAATAAGCAGCTTCCTCAGCATCCCTTAATATGATAATATGATTGAGCTGGCTGGTGGCAGGATGGGCAAAAACGGCAGAAACAACAAAACCGACAGCACTGCCCTGCAGGCCAGAAAGATGAATTTGGTTCGGTTTAGACAATGTGATTCCATCCACTATTTTAAAACAGCGGGGGTCATTTGCATATCCATTCATCAACACATCTAAATTCATCCGTTTTGCAAAGATAGGAGAAGAAAAAAGTAAATGCTGCATCTTTGCAACAGGTAACACCTTATTAATATGTTCAACAGTATCGTATTCTCACTTTAAAAATATTTACATTCGGGTTAAAACTGGCAGCAGCTAGTCCGATTATAATTTGAATCTATGAAAAACATCCTTCCATGTATCTTACTTTTTTTCATTCAACTGGCATCTCTTGCCAGCGTTGCACAGGAGGTAAAACCTGTTCAATTTGCCAATGGCAATTTTAAAACCAATACCAATATTGCCAACGGACTGTTTAAAAACGAGGATGTTCGTTTAGCCAGGTACAATGATGTGTACTACGTATTGGTTCAATTCAGCAGCTTGCCTTCTGCTGCCGCAAAACAACGGCTGGAACAGGAAGGACTTCTGTTAGATACGTATCTGCCGGGCAATGCTTACCTGGCAACCATCAAAAATAATTTTGATTTTAGAAAAGCTAAATCTTTTCAGCTAATTGCTATTAATTCCGTTCCTGCTTTCTATAAAATTGATCAAAAATTAATTGAATTTCAGGAGCCTGCCGACAAAGAACAGACGTACAATATGGCCGTTACTTTTTATCAATCCATTGATAAAAAACTGGTTAAGGCGGCGTTGCAGCAACTGGGTGCAGTAATTGCCAGCACAAGGTTTGATGATGGTAACACTATTTTTATACAGGTAAATACTGCTATCGTTGATGCCATTGCATCGCTGCCATTTGTAAGCAGCATTACTTTACAAACTTTAAAAGACAAAACACTTAATTATAATGAGATTGCTGCACACGGTATCAGCGGCCTCAATAACCTAAATGGCAAAAATCTTAATGGCAAAAATGTAACCATTGGTGTGGGTGATAATGCCGATATATCTACCCATATTGATTTTGCAGGCAGACTGATTAACAGAACTTCCACTACACCACAAAACCACGGTACCCATACTTCGGGCACGGCTGCCGGTGCAGGTATCATCAATGTTAAAAATCATGGAATGGCTCCAAAAGCCACCATCATCAACCAGTATTTTAGTGATATCATTGTAAATACACCGGCCTATATTACAGATTACAATATGGTGCTTAGCAACAACTCTTATCATGCTGCAGAGGCAGGTTGTGCAGGCGTAGGCCAATATAATGTTTTAAGCAGTTTTGTTGACAGGCAACTTGGCCAAAACAAAGAAGTGCTGCACATTATGGCGGCTGGTAATGATGGCGCCAATATTTGCACCCCTTATCCTGCAAGTTTTGGTACCATAAAATCTGGCTGGCAAACAGCAAAAAATGTATTGACGGTAGGCGCCATTAAAACCCAGGACTATACAAATGCCTCTTTCAGCAGCCGTGGCCCTGTAAATGACGGCAGAATTAAACCCGAAATTACAAGTGGCGGATTTAATGTTTTCTCTACCAATGTTTACAATAATTATGGATTTAGCAACGGCACCAGCATGTCATGCCCCGCAGTAACGGGGTCTATGGCTTTAATGTATGAACGATATCGCCAGTTGAATGGCGGTGCTAATCCCAGTGCTGCGTTGATGAAAGCATTGGTATGCAATACTGCAGAAGACCTCGGCAATGCAGGCCCTGATTATACTTTTGGGTTTGGCATGCTGAATGCAAGACGGGCCGTAGAAGCCATCGAAAACAACCGTTATATTATTAGCAGTGTCACCAACAATAACATCACCAATCACAGCATTTCTATTCCTGCCAATACTAAAAAACTAAAGGTTATGTTGTATTGGGCAGATTCAGCCGCAGCCGTAAATGCGGGGGCTGCCCTGGTAAATGACCTCGATTTAATTGTGGTGGAACCAACTGCTACTGTGCACCGGCCATTAATTTTAAGTGCTGTACCTGCCAATGTTAACAATGTTGCTATCGAAGGACAGGACCATACTAATAATATAGAACAGGTGGTAATTGATAATCCTGTGGCCGGCCTTTATACCGTTAATATTTATGGATATACCATTCCCTTTGGCAGCCAGGATTATGTAATCAGTTATGAAATTATTGAGGCAGGTGTAACTGTTGAATATCCCTTTGGTGGAGAAACCCTGGTACCCGGTGAAACTGAAAGCATCCGCTGGAATGCCGCAGGAGATGATGCCAATACATTTACCATTGATTACACTACCGATAACGGCAGCAACTGGATTTTGATTAACAATAGTGTTGGAGCCAACACCAGAATTTATAACTGGGTAGTGCCTTCAACCTTTACCAGCAATGCATTGATAAGAGTGAGCAGAAATAATTCGTCCTTAACTGATAATTCTGATTTTAATTTTAGTGTATTGGGTCAGCCGGCTGTAACTGCCACCAATGTTTGTGAAGGTGCTGTACAATTAAACTGGGCAGCCATTACTGGAGCTACTTCTTATAATATTGTTCAATTAGTGAATGACAGCATGCAGATAGTTGGCAATACAACCTCCAATTCATTTGTGCTCACGGGACTTAATAAAAACAAGACATACTGGATGGGTGTTGCCGCAAAAAACGGATTAGTTCAAGGCAGACGCTCAGTGTCATTGCAAGTTCAACCTAACAGCGGGCCTTGTACGTTGGCCATATTTAATAATGATATTAAGGTAGATACCATCCTTGAACCTTCCACGGCAAGGCAACTGTTTGCAAATGCTGCCAATGCCACAAAGCCTGTAAAAATCTCTATTAAAAACCAGAGCAATGTTGCAGTTAGCGGGCCTTTTGATGCGTACTACAGTTATACCGGCGGTGGAACAATTACCGAGACAATTAATACAACTATTGCGGCAGGCGGCACCTTCACCTACACTTTTAGCGGAATATACTTACAACCGGCTACAGGTTACCGATATGATTTTAAAGCATGGGTAACCAAGGCTGCTGATGTAAATCATCAGAATGACACGGCTTATAAAACAGTCCAGAACATCAACAATGATGCAATTACTGTTACACCGGTTATTGAAAATTTTGATGCCATGTCTGCAGTAGAAATACGGCAAAACGAAATGGCTATCGGGGGCAATAAATACCTCGATTTTTCAACCAATACAACAAGAGGCAGGGCCAGAACCCTTGTAAACAGTGGCTTTGCATTGAGCGGTAACCAGGCGCTTACACTTGACCAAACGCCATACAATGATATTACAACAACAGACAGCGCCATATTTAATTACAACCTTTCGCTGCTTAGTGGCAACCAGGTGCGCTTTGATTTTTATTATAAAAACCATGGACAGGCTAATAATCCCGGCAATAAAGTATGGATACGTGGCAGTGAAAACAATAACTGGATTGAAGCCTATAATCTTTTTGAAAACCAGGCTGATCTTGGAAAATGGAAAAAGGGCATTGTCAATATCAATGATTTACTTGCTACCGCCCTACCGGCACAGAATTTAACAGCCACTTTTCAAATTAAACTTGGGCAGGAAGGCAATACATCTGCCAATAACCCCAATCCCGTTTCTGACATAGACGATGGTTATACTTTTGATAACCTGGTGCTTAATAAAGCTGTAAATGACGTGTCAGTATTAGGTATCAATTCGCCTGATAAAAACGGGTGTTCCTTAAGCAGTAATAGTGCCATCAGTATCAACATAAAAAATTATAACAATGCCATTCTTAGCAATTTGCTGGTGAGTTACCAGGTAAATGGTGGTAGTATTGTAACTGAAAATATTCCATCAATTGCGGCCAATCAATTATTGAATTATTCTTTCAATCAGTTGTACGATTTTTCTGCCTACATTGATTTTAACATCAATGTATGGGTTAAATATGCCACCGATAGCTACGCTGCTAATGACAGCATTCTCAATTATATTATTCACAACAGTCCGATAATTAATGCCTATCCTTACCTGCAGACATTTGAGAATGACAATGGTTTTTTTTATACCAATGGAACCAGCAGCAGCTGGCAGTGGGGCACCCCGGCAAAGGCTTTAATTAATAAAGCGCCCAATGGCAGCAAGGCCTGGGTTACTAATCTATCGGGCAATTATACAGATAATGAAACTTCTTATTTAGTTTCTCCGTGTTTTGATATCAGCAGCTTAACGCAACCAGTTTTATCTTTTAGTCATGTTATTGATATAGAACTGGACTATGATTACAGTTGGGTTGAGTATACTACGGATGGTAAATTGTGGCAAAAATTGGGTACAGTAAATAGTGGCACCAATTGGTACGATAATTCACCTGCAAATAACTGGCGTGCATCTAATACAAAATGGCATGTGGCCAGTATTGATTTACCGGTAACCGGCAGTAACATACGCTTTCGTTTTGTGCTTAGTACCGATGTTGGGGTAACACAGGAAGGTATTGGTATTGATGATGTAAGGGTGCATGAAAAATCTGTAATTGCCGGCAGTGGCGGCATCGTATATCCCGGCACGGTTAATGGCGGATGGACAAACAATTGGGTACCTTTTACTTTTGGCAGTTTATCGCCGGGGCCATTGTACAGTATTGCAGAAATAAATTCCAACGGCCAAAACCTTGGCACCGTTACCATGCAACCGTATTTAAACTTTCCCGGTCCGGTAAGAAATACCGGTAACCAATATTACCTCAACAGGAATTTTGTTATTCAATCTACCATTCCGCCAACGGGCAACGTGGGGGTAAGATTGTATTTTACAGATGTTGATGTGAATGCGCTGATCAGTGCCACTAATTGCAGCGGTTGCGTAAAACCCGCCAATGCATACGAACTAGGCGTAACTACATACAATGGAAATCCGTCGGAATATAACGGTACACTTGATGATAATACAAAGGGTGTATACCAGTTTATATCTCCGGCTAATACCAATATTTATCCGCACGGAAATGGCTATTATGCAGAATTCAGCATCAATAGTTTTGGTGAATGCTGGTTTAGTAATAATTTAATTTTACCTCTGGCAAGTAGTGTATGTGCCGGCAGCATTGTTACTTATTCAGTTCCATTGGGTGGCGGCACTTACCAGTGGCAGGAGGATATTGGAAGCGGCTATGCCAATATTGTAAACGGGATAAATTATAATGGCGCTAACAAAAATACTTTACAATTAACAGGCTTGCCAACGAGCTATACAGGTTATAAATATCGTTGTGTGGTTAATGGTGTTAACAGTAGTGAAAACATACTCCAGTTTAGAAATACGTGGACAGGGGCCAGTTCTACCAACTGGTTTGCTGCCGGCAACTGGAGTTGTGGTGTTGTTCCCGATCAATATACCGATGTAATTATTCTTTCCGGGCAACCAAGGTATCCTGTAATTAATTCCAATACAAGCATCAGAAGTCTTTCGGTTTTTAATAGTGCAAATGTCACCTTGCTTACAGGTATACTTTTGGATATTAAGGGCCGTTAAGCAACTTTATTTGTAACATTGTACAAACAAAACCACATGGCATTACAACCCTGGCGCACAGGCCACGTTATAAAAATAGCAGATGAAACTGCAGATACCAAAAGATTCTGGATTCAGGTTCGGGAACTGGAACAATTTGATTTTATCCCGGGGCAGTTTGTAACGCTGGATTTACCCATTCATGAAAAAGTAAACAAACGCTGGCGCAGCTACTCTATATCTTCCTGGCCGGATGGCACCAATGTGTTTGAACTGGTAATCGTTTTGGATAAGGAAGGAGTTGGTACCAATTATCTTTTTAATAAAATTAATGAAGGTGATACAGTAACACTGAGGGGTCCGCAGGGTATTTTTACGTTAAGGGAACCATTGGATGAAGACCTTGTTTTAATATGCACCGGCACCGGTATTGCACCTTTCAGAAGCATGGTTCACCATATAAAAAACCAACAAATACCACACAAAAATATTTACCTCATTTTTGGTTGCCGTACACAAAGCACACTATTGTATTACAACGAGCTGGTTCAAATACAGCAGGAGTTGCCCGGGTTTAATTACATCCCGGTTTTATCAAGAGAAGAATGGCAGGGGGAAACCGGTTATGTGCACCAGGTGTATGAGGCAATTTGTGCAGATAAAAGATCAACCTGTTTTTATTTATGTGGGTGGAAAGGAATGCTGGATGAAGCAAAAAGAAGATTACTGGAAATGGGGTATGATAAAAAAGCAATTCATCTTGAAATATATGGATAGTTTTTAAACACACTGCCAAAGTGTTGTAATGATTAGTATCATTCTTACACATGACCAATCCATGTTTGACCGGGTATTTTTATTTCTCATTTTTTCGCTACCTTGTCGCCATAAAATTCATCTCATACAACCGATTTTCTTATGGGAGCATCTTCGATGATTGTTTTAATTTTAGCTGCACTTGCCTTTTCTGCCATTGCCATCCTTGTAGCTAAAATAGTTACCACTTCTACTACCAATCCACAAAAGGGAGAACCGTACGAATGTGGGATTCCTACAACTGGTAAAACATGGGTACAATTAAACGTTGGCTATTATTTATTTGCATTGATATTTTTAATTTTTGATGTGGAACTGGTATTCCTTTACCCATGGGCTGTAGTGGCAAAAAAAGTTGGGTGGATGGCTTTTATTGAAATTATTATTTTCTTTTTTATATTATTTATGGGATTTTTATATGCACATAAAAAGGGTGCTTTAAAATGGATTTAAAAAGCCCCTCCCGGCCTCCCCGCAGGGGAGGAGAAAGGCAGATGTATGTGAGTGCCGGGTTAAAAATGAATGTCCGAAAGAAGAATCTTTAGAAAAGAAATTTAACACTAATTAATTGATAAATGGATAAACCTTCAAGCAATACTGATTCTTCCAAAACCCCTGCAGCTGGCAGTTTGGAGGCTTCATTTCCAGGGCAGATACACGAAACACCTGGCGGTGGTATTGTGTTAAGTAAGCTGGATGACGTTATCAACTGGGCCCGATCTAATTCGTTGTGGCCATTAACTTTTGCAACCAGTTGTTGCGGTATTGAATACATGGCAGTAGCAGGTGCCAAATACGATTTCTCCCGCTTTGGTTTTGAAGTGGCAAGAGCTTCACCAAGGCAGGCCGATGTAATAATTATTGCCGGAACCATCGTAAACAAAATGGCCCCGGTTTTAAAAAGATTATACGATCAAATGGCCGACCCCAAATATGTAATTGCGATGGGTGCATGCGCCATCAGCGGCGGACCATTTTTTTACAATACCTATTCTGTAGTTAAAGGTGCCGACCATGTAATACCGGTAGATGTTTATGTAGCCGGTTGCCCGCCAAGGCCGGAAGCATTGTTGCACGCCTTGATAAGTTTACAGCAAAAAATTAAAAGCGGGTTAACGAGAGAACAGATTCAGGTTCCAAAACCTGCAACCGGCGGCGATTTGTTGAATCAAATAAAATAAGGCTACTATTAAATGACCATTGAAGAATTAAAAATATCGATTACCGAATTACTTCCAGCTGCTACTTATGAGGAGGGAGGCGAATGGCTTACTATAAATATAGAGCCAACAGATTGGCTGCCATTTGCAAACCAGTTGCGTACCAATGAATCCTTGTATTTTGATTATCTTTTTTGCCTTACCTGCATCGATTGGAAGACGCATTTAACGATGGTGTATCACCTGTCTTCTACAAAATTCAGGCATAATATTGTGGTAAAATCTAAACTCGATAAAATAAATCCGGTAATAGAAACAGTATGTAATATCTGGCGTACAGCCGATTTTCATGAGAGAGAAGTATATGAGATGTTTGGCGTTAATTTCAAAAACCATCCTGATTTACGGTTACTGATTTTGCCAGATGGATGGGAAGGAAAGAACCCGTTGCTAAAAGATTTTGAAGACCCGGTAAATATGATAAAGTTGTAGGCCACATCTCCGGAAGGGCCTTAAGGCTACTAAAAAAATTGAAAGACAACAGCATAAAGAATTACTATTTATTAATTACAAAACACAAGTAGTCCCGCTTTAGGGGATAGGCCAAATGGTTGAAGAAATAGGCACAACAACTGAAGGTGATTTAATCATCAACGTAGGACCACAGCATCCTGCTACACATGGTGTGTTGCATTTGGTGATTACGCTCAATGGCGAGACTATCAAAAAGGTAGAACCACACCTGGGTTTTATCCATCGCTCCATTGAAAAAATGTGTGAGAGTTTAACCTACCGCCAGTTTATTTATGTTACCAGCCGGATGGATTATCTTTCATCGCATATCAACAACCACGCCTGCGCCATGTGTGTTGAAAAAGGTTTACAAATAGAGGTTCCACCAAGGGCACAGGTAGTAAGAATTTTACTGGATGAACTTACAAGAATTGCATCGCATGAATTGTGGTGGGGAGCCATGGCTATGGATTTGGGCGCCTTTACGCCTTTCTTTCATGCCTTCAGGGAACGGGAAGCCATCAACGAAATTATGGAAGAAACCTGCGGCGCAAGGCTAACGATGAACTATATTGTTCCCGGTGGCCTGATGCAGGATATTCATCCCAACTTTCAGAAAAAAGTTAAAGAATTTATCAGTTTATATAAATTAAAAATCGGCGAATACGCAGAACTGGTTACAAATAATATCATCTTTCAAAACCGGATGAAGGGTGTTGGTTATTTATCTGCGGAAGATGCCGTTTCCTATGGCTGCACCGGACCAACTGCAAGAGGCAGCGGCGTAAGTTGCGACATAAGAAAACTGTATCCTTATGGAATGTATGATCAACTTCAATTTGATGAAGTGCTGGAAACTGCCGGCGATTCTTTTGCCCGCTACATGGTGCGGATAAGAGAGATGAATGAATCTATAAAAATAATAGAACAGTTAATTGATACTATCCCTGAAGGTGATTTTGTGGCCAAAACAAAAGTGGTATTAAAATTACCTAAAGGAGAATTTTACACAAGGGTAGAAACGGCCCGTGGCGAGTTGGGTGTGTACATTGTAAGCGAAGGCGGTACAACGCCTTACCGGATTAAATTCCGTTCGCCTGGATTCTCTAATTTATCTGCACTCGACCACATGGCAAGAGGCAGTAAACTAGGAGACCTGGTAGCCATGATGGGCACGTTGGATTTGGTGATACCGGATATTGACAGGTAACCCCCATCCCCTAAAGGGGGTAAGGCAAGAGCTTAAAATTTAAAAGTGCAGGCTGAGAAACAAGGTTGATTAAAATGAAAATTGAAGCATATTTTTAATTTGAAAAAATTATAACAAATGAAATTCGTAGCATCAAGACTTTCAAAAGGCAACAAAGTTTTTCCTGAGGAAATTTATATTGAGGATACAGGTATAAAGCTGCGGCAACCGGGTATTTTTAGTGGCAAAACGCAGTTTATTTCTTATGAACATATTTCGTCTGTTGAGATTGATTCACCCATGGTTGGGTTTAGTACCCTAAGGTTTTTTCATGCAGGTAAAGAAGTAATTGCACATGGCTTTACAAAAGATGATGCTGCACGAATTGAATTAGCAATTGATGAAGGAAGGAAGAAAGTTAGAAAATAGTAAAAGTTATTTCTTTGCTTTTTTTCACGCAAAGAAGCAAAGAAAAAAAAATGTAAAGTTTGACTTTGTTTCTTTGCAACTTAACCGTCTTTGCATGATAAAAAATATTATAAAAAGTCAAAAAATAAGCTGTGATTTTCGGTGGTTTGAAATAAATAATTGTTGAAATAAAATTAAACTTTGAATAACTCCCCTTTAGGGGATGGGGGTAAATACTATGCCGAGTTTCAGTAAAATAGCAAACATAATACATGAATGGTTGAATCAAACATTCAACGCAACACTGGCAACTGTTTTTGAAATGCTGATAGTGGGCGTTTGTGCAATTGGATTGTTTGCCGTTTTAGGATTGGTGTTGGTTATTATGGAAAGAAGGGTTGCCGCCTGGATACAAATACGCCTTGGGCCAAACCGTGTAGGACCAAACGGAATGATGCAATCCATGGCAGACACTGTAAAATTGTTGGTGAAGGAAGGGTTGACACCGGATGGTGCAGATAAGTTTTTATTTAATCTTGCTCCCTACATAACTATGATGGTCGCCATGCTGTTGCTTGCTCCCATTACATTTGCAAAAGATTTGCAAATGTGGGATATGAACATTGGGGTATTGTATGTATCAGCAATTTCTTCTGTTTCTGTGATTGGAATTTTAATGGCAGGCTGGGCAAGCAATAATAAATATTCGTTGATGGGCGCCATGCGCAGCGGTGCACAAATTGTGAGCTATGAATTATCTGCCGGGCTTTCTGTACTTGCCATTGTTGTATTAACCGGCAGTTTAAATTTAAATGAAATTGTATTGTCGCAGGCAGATGGCTGGTGGATATTTAAAGGACATATTCCGGTGATGATTGCTTTTTTAATTTTTATAATTGCCGTAACTGCAGAAACAAACCGGGCGCCTTTTGATTTGGCAGAAGCAGAAAGTGAACTGACAGCCGGCTTTCATACAGAATATTCTGGAATGAAATTCGCCTTATTTTTCCTTGCAGAATATATCAATGTGTTTATTGTTTGCGCCATTGGGGCCACCATATTTTTAGGCGGCTGGATGCCATTTCATATTGGCCATTGGGAATCATTTAATAATGCAATGGATTATATCCCTTCGAGTTTGTGGTTTTTTGGAAAAACGTTCTTCATGATATTTTTGATCATGTGGTTCAGGTGGACATTCCCGAGGTTGCGTATTGACCAGTTATTAAATTTAGAATGGAAATATTTGTTGCCTATCAGCATGTTTAATATTTTGCTGATAACAGCGATGGCAATTTTGGGTTGGCATTTTTAGGGTATGCCCCCATCCCCTGAAGGGGCGAAAGGCAAGAGTAAAAGTATAAATACATCATTAAAATTATGAAAGAAAAAATATTTTAAACTTCAAATAACGCTCCGCTGATTAGCGGAGATGCGAGCATATGTTTATAAAAGATTACATAAAGGATATTTTTGGTGCTTTAAAATCACTGGCAGTTGGCCTAAGGCGAACAGGGTATTATTTTACGCACCACAAAGAAATCATCACCGAGCAGTACCCGGATAACCGTGATACACTGGTTATGGCCGAAAGATTTAAAGGCGAAGTGGTAATGCCGCATGATGAAAATAATGAGCATCGCTGCACCGGTTGTACGGCTTGCGAACTGGCTTGTCCTAACGGAACCATTAAAGTAATTACCCAATTCGACATTACACCGGAAGGAAAAAAGAAAAAAGCAATTGATAAATTAGTGTATCATTTGGAACTGTGTACAATGTGTAATTTATGTATTGTAGCTTGTCCTTCGGATGCAATTGTAATGGCACAAACATTTGAACACAGTGTTTTCGACAGGAGTGAATTCACTAAAATATTAAATAAACCTGGTAGTAAAATAATGGACGGAGTAGAATAGCCCCCGCATAGCAAAGCGTTAGAAAGGCAACGGTTTGGTTGATAGCAGATGACTTTTTATTAGGTAGATTTTAGTTGTAGTTATAGATATAATAGAAATAAATTTTTAACCCTTACATGAGCGGATCAACAATTGTATTTTTTATGCTGGCAACGCTTACGTTGATAAGTGCTGTGCTGGCAGTTACTACACGGCAGATATTCAGAGCTGCGATCTTTTTATTATTCTCCCTCATTGGTATTGCCGGACTCTACTTCTGGATGCAATATGAATTTATTGCAGCGGTACAAATTGTAGTGTATGTAGGTGGTATTACTGTACTGATAATTTTCTCCATTTTTTTAACACAACAGGCAGGTGAAAAAATGCCGAAGCAACAGATTGGCAGGCAGATGTTTTCAGCATTGGCCGCATTTTGCGGCTTTGCATTAATCATGCTTCAGTTATACAAACATAGTTTTACTGCAACAACAGAACCAGCCATAGAACCAACCGTAGTCAACATCGGCAATCAAATGCTGGGTGTAGAGCAGGGAGGCTATGCGCTGCCGTTTGAAGTAGTAAGTATTTTATTGCTGGCAGCATTAATTGGTTGTATTGTAATAGCAGCCTCCCCCAACCCCTCCAATGGAGGGGCTTTAGAAAAGCCTCAAATTTTGAAAAAATAATTAGAATGGGAAGAATTAAATCAATATTAATAACAAACTCTTTTAATTTAAAAGAGCCAAAAGCCTCCCTTTTGGGGAGGTTTGGAGGGGCCGTTTTATGTTAGCACCAGGACTATACCATATATTATTTATCAGCACTGCCCTTTTCTTTATTGGTGTATATGGTTTCTTTACAAGGAGAAATTTAATCACCATTTTAATGAGTGTGGAGTTGATATTGAACAGCGTGAATTTAAATTTTATCGCATTCAATAAATATTTGTGGCCCGATAAATTAGACGGCTTATTCTTTACCATATTTATTATAGCCATAGCTGCAGCAGAAGCCGCTGTTGCTATTGCCATCATTATAAATTTATACAGAAGCCATCACTCCATCGACGTGGAGAATGCGGAAGAAATGAAATATTAAGAGCCCCGGCTAACTCCCCCAAAGGGGGATGAAAAGGCAGGTTTATTAAAAAAATAACAGTCTATTTTTTATGAATACTTTTCTTTTACAAATTCGATTGTTGCAGGTTCTTCCTGGTAATGCAGGATGGATGATAGCGCTAATCCCTTTATTGCCACTGGCAGCATTTGTATTATTGGGCTTATTTGGAAGAAAATATTTTAAACAATCAGCTGGCATAATTGCCACTATATTATTATTAGCCTCAACCCTTTTAGCATTGTATACAGCTTACGGCTATTTTTTTGAATATGGAAAGATGGATGGGGTTTATCAAAAACTGGTTCCATTAAAATATACCTGGTTACAATTTTCAGAAGGCGTTTCTATTGACATGGGCATCTTGCTGGACCCGATTAGCGCCATGATGCTGGTGGTGGTAACTTTCATTTCCCTGATGGTGCATATTTACAGTCTTGGCTACATGAAAGGAGATGAACGCTTTGCTACTTACTACGCATTTCTTGGATTATTTACGTTCTCTATGCTGGGTTTGGTAATTGCTTCCAATATTTTCCAGATCTATATTTTCTGGGAGTTGGTGGGTGTTTCTTCCTTCTTACTAATTGGCTATTACTACGATAAACCGAGTGCAGTAGCAGCTTGCAAGAAAGCATTTATTGTTACCCGCTTTGCTGACCTTGGATTTTTAATTGGCATCCTGATCCTTTCATTTTATTCCGGCACATTAGATTTTAACACGTTGATTCAACGTTTAACTTCACCCGAATCCAGCGAATTAACTGCAGCACTTAGTTCCTCATTTTTAGGCATTTCTGCGTTAACGTGGGGAATGCTGTTGGTATTTATTGGTGGTGCCGGAAAAAGTGCGATGTTCCCGTTGCACATTTGGTTGCCGGATGCAATGGAAGGTCCAACCCCTGTTTCTGCATTGATACATGCTGCAACCATGGTGGTAGCGGGTGTTTTTTTAGTGGCAAGATTATTCCCTGTATTTGCATTGTCTGCTCCCGATGCGTTGAATATAGTGGGTTATGTTGGCGCCTTCTCTGCACTGATTGCAGCAGTAATTGCCTGTACACAAACAGATATTAAAAGAGTGCTGGCATTTTCTACCATGAGCCAGATTGGCTTTATGATGTTTGCATTGGGTGTTTCAAAATATGGCGGAGAAGAAGGGCTGGGTTATACCGCAAGTATGTTTCATTTATTTACACATGCTATGTTTAAAGCGCTGCTGTTTTTAGGTGCCGGTGCCGTCATTCATTATGTTCACAGCAACGATATGAAAGACATGGGAGGATTAAGAAAATTGTTGCCCATTACTCATATCACTTTTTTAATTGCCTGCCTCGCTATTGCAGGCGTACCGCCGTTTGCAGGGTTCTTTAGCAAAGAAGAAATTCTATTGGCGGCTTACAATCACAACCCGGCTATTTACTGGGTGGCGTTAATTACCTCCGGACTTACTGCCTTTTATATGTTCCGTTTGTACTTCAGTATTTTTTGGAACAAGGCTCCGGCTCGTTTGGAAAACTTGTCCCGACCTTTCGGGAGGGCGGAGGGTAAGGCCCATGGTGGACAGCATGGCGAAGGTGGTGTTGCAATGATGTTACCATTAATATTATTGGCCATTGGCGCTGCAGCAGCTGGCTTTATTCCTTTCGGAAATTTTGTTAGCTCGGATGGAAAAGTTTTACCGAGTGAATTTCATTTGCAGTTTTCAATTGCACCTGTTGCACTGGGTTTATCAGGAATATTTTTTGCCATGGCGATGTATAAAAAACAAAACGTCCTGCCGGATAAAATAGCTGCTTCATTGAGTGGATTGTACAAAGCAGCTTATCATAAATTTTATATTGATGAGCTATATCTTTTCGTCACAAAAAAAATATTATTCAATTTGATTGGAAGACCGGCAGCATGGTTTGATAAAAATGTAGTAGATGGATTGGTGAATGCAACTGGTACCGGCACTCAAACAATATCTGAAAAAATAAAGAGCATGCAATCGGGTAAAGTACAGCAATATGGAATTTACTTTTTGGCAGCGGTAATAGGTTTGGCGGTGTTGTTTGTATATGGGTGGAAGTAGGTCAAGGTGTAACTTAAAAAGCTCCATAGGAGCGAAATGTTAGTAGTACAGCATACAAGAATAAAAAAATACAAAAGCTCCATAGGAGCGGCATGTTAGTGATTGCATAATTAAAGATGCCATAAAATAAAAATGTACAAGAGTGCGACGCCATTAAAGTACCACAAAGCTTCTTAGACCGGCTCAAAAAAATGATTTTAAATATTTGACACGTGAAATTTTAATTTATAAATGAACCTTACATTACTCCTATTAGTTCCCTTGCTTACCGCCATTGCTGTGCTGTTGGTACCCAACAGGCAACAGGTAAAATGGCTGGCATTGGCAGGCGCTTCCGTCCAGTTAATTTTAGCACTTGCCTTACTGGTTATTTACAGAAACGAAGTGGCAGCTGGCAATACAGCACAAATGTTTTTCCAACAACAATACAATTGGTTTCCGTCCTGGAATATTAGTTTCCATATTGGTGTTGATGGCATTTCTGTTGCGATGATTTTATTAACTGCCTTTGTTGTAATTGCCGGAGTACTGGTTAGTTGGAATGTAGAAAAAATGACAAAGGAATTTTATTTCCTGTTACTGTTACTCAGTTTTGGTGCGTACGGGTTTTTTATTTCACTCGATTTATTTGTGTTATTTTTCTTTTTGGAAATTGCGGTGATACCAAAATATTTATTGATCGGCATTTGGGGAAGCGGCAAAAAAGAATACAGTGCCAACAAACTGGCGCTGATGTTAATGGGTGGTTCTGCATTGGTTTTGGTTGGATTATTGGGCGTTTATTTCGGCAGTAGTCAGCATACTTTTGATTTACTGTTGCTATCTAAAATCAGCATTCCGGTGAAAGTGCAAATGATTTGTTTCCCATTATTATTTGTAGGTTTTGGTGTGTTCACGGCCTTGTTTCCTTTTCATACCTGGGTACCCGATGGTCACTCATCGGCACCAACTGCCGGTAGTATGTTTTTAGCAGGTATCTCCATGAAACTCGGTGGCTACGGCTGTTTGAGGGTGGCAACGTACATGATGCCGGAAGGCGCCAAAGAATATGCCAACATCATCATTATACTTTCTACCATCGCTATTTTGTATGGTGCCTTTGCCACGATGATGCAGAAGGATTTAAAATACATCAATGCGTATTCATCGGTGAGCCATTGCGGATTTGTTTTATTGGGCATTGGTATGCTCACCAAAACGGCCATCACAGGTGCGGTGATGCAAATGGTGAGTCATGGTTTAATGACAGCCCTTTTCTTTGCAGTTATCGGCATGATTTACGAACGTACCCACACGAGGCAGGTAAATGAAATGGGCGGACTGCTGAAAAAATTACCTTTCATCATCACCGTATTATTTATAGTAGGATTTTGTTCGTTGGGCCTACCGGGACTGAGTGGTTTTGTTGCAGAAATGACCATCTTCATGGGCTCGTGGGAACATCCGGATACTTTCCACAGAGTAGCTACCATTGCGGCCTGTATGAGCATTGTGGTAACAGCAGTTTATATTTTACGGGCAGTTAGTCAGACTGCAATGGGACCGATAAAAGAAAGCTACCATCACTTAACGGATGCCACCTGGAATGAAAAGGCGGCGGCCATTATTTTATTGTTTGGCATCATTGCCATTGGTGTTGCTCCTTTCTGGCTAAAGGATTTAATTAGTCCGGGTGCAGAAATAATTATGCAAAAAATATCGCTGGTAAAATAAATACAACAAAGGAATGAATGATTTTTTTACGATACTGAAACCTGAACTGATAATTACTTTTATCATCTTTCTGCTGCTGTTTATAAAAATTGGCAAGGGCATGACAAATGATGCCATGCTCACTTTGATACAAGTACTGTTGCTGATGAATTTTATTGCCGGATTTTTTTTCAACACAGAGGGCAGCCTGTTTGACGGCATGTATTTTAGTAACCCATTGATCACTTTACAGAAAAGCATTTTAAGCCTCGGCGTATATTTAATTTCTTTGTTGTTTACGGACTGGTTTAAAAAAACGCAACATTTACCGGAGTTTTTTATATTGATGTTATCCGCTTTGCTGGGCATGAATTTCCTTATTTCAAGCGGCAACTTCCTGATGTTTTTTTTAGCATTGGAGCTGGCGAGTATTCCGGTTGCAGCCATGGCTAATTTTGACCTGGAGAAAAAAATATCTTCGGAGGCAGCTATGAAAATGATTTTATCATCGGCTTTTTCTTCCGGTATTTTATTATTTGGCATTTCGTTGATGTATGGCGCCACAGGCACTATCAGCTTTGCTGCATTGCCTGCATTACTAACCGGCAGTCCTTTACAAATAATGGCATTTGTATTTTTATTTTCTGCCTTTGCATTTAAGTTATCCATCGTTCCATTTCATTTATGGACGGCAGATGTGTACGAAGGTTCGCCGATAGCAGTCACTTCTTTTTTATCGGTTATTTCAAAAGGAGCCATTGCATTCGTGTTGGTTTCGGCATTGTACAAAGTGTTTGAACCCATGCAGGCTGTGTGGTACAATATGGTGATGCTGCTGTCCATCATCACTATGATTGTTGGAAATCTTTTTGCAGTTCGTCAGCAGAATATAAAAAGATTTCTGGCCTTTTCTTCCATTGCACAGGTAGGTTTTATTTTGGTGGGCATTAGTGGTAATTCTCCGGATGCTGTTGCAGCAGTGGTATACTTTATATTGATTTATGTATTTTCCAACCTCGCTGCATTTGGTGTGGCAGCCGCCATTTCATCGCAAACTGGCAAAGAAAAAATTGATGACTATAAAGGGCTGTATCAAACCAATCCATTGTTGTGTTGGGTATTGGCATTGGCCTTATTTTCGTTGGCCGGTATTCCACCAACAGCAGGTTTTTTTGGTAAATTATTTTTATTAACCGCAGGTGCAGCCAAGGCAAATTACCTGTTCATTACGATTGCAGCATTAAACATGATCATCTCCTTGTATTATTATCTGAGAGTGATCCGGTCGATGTTTATGGATAAAAATGAACAGCCGATAGAAAAAATAAACATCCAGCCCTCAACAAAAATGGCACTCGTTATTTGTGCAGCAGGTGTTATCCTGATTGGATTGCTGAGTTGGGTGTATGATTATATTCATAGTATGGTTTAAGAGTAAAGGAGATTAGGAGTTTAGGGGGTTAGCAGTTTAGTGAAGCAGCCTCTAACCCCCTAAACCTCTAAACTACTAAACTGAAAAAATCTAAACTTTTCAACGAAAATGGCTATCAATAAAAATCACGAATTTGAAGAACTGGAAGGGGTAAAGTGTGGCATTGTTGAAAAGAATGTAACACCCGCCCGGGTTGAGTTTTTAAAGCAACTGTTAACCTTCAATGGATTTACGGTTGTAAGTGCACCTACGCCTGCACCAAAAGTTGTTGCAAAACCTGTTGTTAAAGCAGCAGATGGCGAAGAACTTCCACCACCACCACCTCCTCCCCCACCGGCGCCTGAAACTTTTTCAGTAGGTGTTACTGATTATACTTTCAATTCCATCAATGCCATCTTTGGCAGGCTGTTAAAAACCCCGGATGGCCATGTGGTTACATTAGCATACTGGCAGCAGCAGGAAACTGTTAGTGATGATGAGATACCTTATTATGAGTATAAATAATTACAACCAACACTTATTATAGTTGCAGCTGCAAACAAGACCATTTTTTAAAAAAAGTATAATTACCTCATCTTGCAAAATATTTGGCTTATTGCATTTACGCAACTCCACCAGCGACGTCTTTACTTATTGATCCATCACTTTAAAAGTTATTTTAGATTTTATGTAGCGTATATTAGCGTAAATACAAAATTTTTATAAAATTTTTGGAAAGCCTAAACTATTGAAGCAACGGCATAAAACAGTAAGTAATTGAAGAAACCCATTTTATATTTAAAGGAGTTTAGTTTTAGAAATTTCCTAACGGTTACTTCAATAGTAATAGCCATTTTTTTTCTTCGAAAATTTGTCCATTTAGGAATTAATAAATACATAATATATCCATTAGGAATTGATCAAATCAAAAAAGATATCAATCTCGATTTATTTTCCATTTTCATATTCGTAGGGTGTTTGGCGTGGCTTGTATATCTTTTTGCCTGGCGAAAATTACTCCCGTGTATAAACTCTTCTATTAATATAATTCTTGTAACTATTTGCTACCTATTTGTTATTAGATTTTCGGGGATATATAATTTTCAATCTATCCAAATCTTTCCGTTCATTAAATATTTAGATGTATTATTCCTTTGTTTGTTAATAATTCTATCAAACTTCAAGTATTACAACCCAAAAGATAGAGGCGAATCAATATATGGGTTCATTGAAGACAACTTCAATCCCGGGTTTAACAAGGATATACTTAGTCGAAAAAATTATGCACACAAAATCGGATTAAAAATACTCGGTACTAATTCGACAAATAAAGCGTTCGTAATTGCAATAAACTCACCTTGGGGATTTGGCAAGTCAGGATTTTTATCACTTCTCGAGGAATTCTTCAAGGTTAGTAATCGTAAGGATTTTACAATGAATGCAGTCAGATCATCTGACTTGTTCGATAAACATGAAATTGATCGCCTTTTTTTAAGAAGAAATAATACAATAATTGTAAGATTTAATCCATGGAAAAGTTTTGATGAAAAAAAAATAGTTCAAGATTTCTTTGATGAATTATCAGCTTCTATTAGCAAGTATGATTCTCAACTTTCAAAAAAAGTAAAAAAGTATGGAAGAGTCCTTACTAAACTTAACGATACTGTTTTTTCTAAACTTGTCGGAATGGCATTTGATTCATTAGAAAATGAGAGCACACTCACCGAGCTATTTGATGAAATCAACAACTCCATAGAAAGAATTCAAAAGAAAATAATTGTCTTTGTTGATGATTTAGACAGGCTAATTGGTGACGAATTAATTGATATTTTAAAGCTAATTCGAAATACAGCAAATTTCAGGAACACGTTTTTTATTGTAGCATATGATCATAATTATGTTCTAAATACCATTGAAAAAAAGAATTTAATTTCGAGTAAAGAAGAATATCTGCATAAAATTGTTCAATTAGAAATTACACTCCCGACATTTCAGAAAAATATCCTAATTCTATTCCTAGAAGAGCAAATCAAAGAATACAAACATCTGGCATATGGCTTTGATAAAATACAATTAGCTATCAATGAGATATTAGCTATTAATGTGCTTACATCACCAAATACAAGCAAAACTAATTCAACAGATTTATCGGATTTTTTCGATAGGTTAGAACGCACTGATGATAGTTTACTTTTTAGAGTATTTCAAAATATAAGAGATGTAGTGCGGTTTGTAAATTCATTCAAAGTATCGTTCGAATCTACCAGGGAATTTGCAGATATTTACGAAATTGTACTGTTAGAAATGTTGAAAGTAAAGTACTTAAGTATATATCAACTTATATCAAACAAAAGATTTTTAATAGTAGTTGATGAGAAATACGAATTTAATTTTGAGGATTATGACAAATTTATTACTTATAAAAAAAACGCAGAAGCAATAAATATTAAACTGAGTGAAAAAGAGGTTATCAGAATAATTTTAGACAGCATATTTAACTCGAAAAGGAAAATATATTTTAGGTCTATTAAATATCCTCGGTATTTTGACATTTACTTTACGTATCAAGCTCCCAAATTAATTCAATTAGAAAAAATAGAATCTGCTTTAAAAGCTCAGGACATAGATCAAATTATTGAGGTAATTGACGATTCTGTGAGACAAGAAACATTTGATGATCTTAGAAATTTCTTAGACGCTCAAATTGAGTTTACTTCGAAAAGCGAATTTGAAATAATATTAAAGTCTCTTTTTTACATTTCAAAATATGACCCTAGAAATAAATACAACACGTTATTTCAAATAAAGAATATACTTCGCAATGAAAGTATTGTTGAAGATTTTTATTTGGGTAATAATGAAGAGTATTCAACCTTGTTACTTAGTATTCTCCAAGATAGAAAGTACGATTTAAATATAAGGTCTGAAATAGCCGGAGATGAGCTATATAAAATTATTAGCAAAGAAGGGGAGAATGATGACGATTCCATATTAGGAAACCATAAGAATGATTTACAGCATATATTGTTGAATTGTCTAAAAGACAAAATGAAAGAAGTAATTGAGTTTGATATGGAGCTTTTTAATTATTACATAAAGAATCTAAAAGAAATAGAATCTGGAACTAGACAAATTGTTATAACTAAAGAAGCTAATGAAGCTATGCTGGACTTTATTTTATCTCACAAATTTGAATATTTCAAAAAGTACCTTCTTCGTGAACATCCCGAACCCTCCTTTGAGGGTCAGTATTTTCAGTTAGACCCTTTTCTTCTTTATTATTTCAATAATAAATGGGACATAATTAAATCTCAATTAGATT
>Ga0163154_10001192_pt1 | contig 40303 bp, 29 predicted proteins | sample OliLakLV19MP9P1_FD_148649 | JGI IMG/M metagenome (GOLD analysis project Ga0163154, IMG submission 148649) | Freshwater microbial mat bacterial communities from Lake Vanda, McMurdo Dry Valleys, Antarctica - Oligotrophic Lake LV.19.MP9.P1 | ecosystem: Environmental > Aquatic > Freshwater > Lake >... | reverse complement strand
GGGCGGGCGGACGATTGAGACTCGGCGCGATCAGCAAGAGGGCAATGAACAAGGCAGTCCCTAGCACCGTACTGGTCGCAATCAAGCGAAGACGGCGCGACCTATCGGGCGCACGGTCGGGCATCGGGATCGTTGTACGGATCGGCAAGGGCGAGTCGCCGGGCGTAACCGTTCGTTTTAGGGCATCCGTCAAGAACGCCGGAATTTCGGCTTCGAGATCTTGGGTCATGTCGGCATATTGAATATTGGCGAGTCGTGACCACGACTCGCCCGCCAGCAATACTGGGAAAATGGGTTTGCGGAGGCGCTCAGCATACAGTAATTCGCGCTCCACCCAATCGGAGGCAGCGCTATTGGGGGACATGACGACGATCACCGCATCGGCAGCGGTGATGCTCTTTTCGATTTCGCGCCACCACCGTTCACCGGGGTCAAGGATTTGCTCGTCAATCGAGACGGCAAACCCTTGTGCCTCAAGACGTTGGCGCAAATGACGCGCGAAGGCGATGTCCTTCTTGCTGTAGCTGATGAATAGATGACCCATAATTGGTTGCGGGGCTACCGTTCGCGCTCGGGCGTCGCTTCTTCGATGTCATCGGGTTTGGCGGTGCGCATATCGACTCCGCTGATCTTGGCGCGCAGATAAGATTCCATGAAGCTGTTGAGTTCGCCGTCCAAGACGGGGTTAGGATTGCCGACCTCATAGCCAGTGCGGTGATCTTTGACCATCTGATAAGGGTGCAGCACATAGGAGCGAATTTGATTACCCCAACCGGCATCAATGTTATCGCCTTTGAGGACGGCAAGCTCTTTTTCGCGTTTTTGACGTTCCATCTCAAACAGGCGTGCCTTCAAGATTTGGAGGGCGCGCTCGCGATTTTGGGCTTGACTGCGTTCGTTTTGGACACTGACGACGATTCCGGTCGGCACATGGGTGAGACGGATAGCGGTTTCGTTTTTCTGGACATTTTGCCCGCCCGCGCCCGAAGATCGGAAGGTATCGATTTTGACATCCTTGTCTTCCACCGCGACATCGATTTCGCCTTGAATATCGGGCCAAATTTCGATTTTGGCGAAGGAGGTGTGACGGCGCGCGGAGCCATCAAAAGGGCTGATCCGCACGAGCCGATGGACGCCATTCTCGCTTTGCAAATAGCCATAGACGAATTCGCCTTTGATCGACATGCTCATGCTTTTGATGCCCGCTTCTTCGCCGTCCATCCTGTGGATGATATCGACCTTGTGCCCGTTGTCTTCGCCCCAACGAATATACATGCGCTCCAGCATTTGCGCCCAATCTTGGGCTTCGGTGCCGCCGGCACCAGCGTGGATGGCGAGAATAGCATTTTCGTGGTCATACGGACCAGAAAGCATTGCCGTCAACGACATGCGTTCGACCATTGCCGCGAGTTCGCTGGTTTCGGGGCTAAGTTCTTCCAACAGGGAGTTGTCACCCAGTTGAGCCAGTTCGAGCGCGTCATTGATACGGATTTGGAGGGTGCGCCAGCGGTCAATTTCTAACCGTAAGCGGGCGATCTCTTGCATGGTCTTTTGGGCGTTTTCGGGATTTGACCAAAAACTAGCGTCGCTGGATTGGGCTTCAAGCCGATCCAGTCGGCGCGCTTTGCCGTCAATGTCAAGACGCGCCATGAGCGTCGCGATGGCGGCTTGTAACCCTTCCAGTATATTGACAAGATTGTCCATTGAGTGAGGATGACCTTATTTTTCAGTTTCTTCGTCAAAAAGACTTTCGACGAAGTATTCCGGTTGAAACAGCACCAGATCGTCGATTTTTTCGCCCAGCCCGATGTAATGGACGGGCAGACCGAGATCGTGGTTGATCGCAAAGATCATCCCACCTTTTGCGGTGCTGTCAAGCTTGGTGACGATCACGCCGGTGACATCGACCATTTCGCGGAATTTCTCCGCTTGTTGCAGGGCATTTTGTCCGGTGGTGCCATCCAACACGAGCAAGGTTTCGTGGGGGGCGTCGGGGACAATTTTTTGGGAGACGGCGCGGATTTTGGCAAGCTCGCCCATCAGGTTAAAGTTGGTGTGCAGCCGTCCGGCGGTGTCCACCAAGAGTAAATCATACCCGCGCGCACGGGCGGCGGCAGTGGCGTCATAGACGACGGCGGCGGGGTCGCTTCCCGGTTTGTTGGCGACGACGGGCACGCCAGAGCGTTCGCCCCACCTTTGCAGCTGATCAATGGCGGCGGCGCGGAAGGTATCCCCGGCTGCCAACATCACCTTGCGTTGGTTGACGGTGTGGAGGCGGTGCGCCAGTTTGCCGATGGTGGTCGTTTTGCCGCTGCCGTTGACGCCGACAATTAAGACGATGGATAGTTCCCGCCCGCTGATGTTCAAGGTGGGGGGACGTTTCAGGGTGTCGCGCAAAGCCCCTTTAAGCGTCTTATAGAGGTCGCTGGTGGTGCGGATGTTGTCTTTGCGGGCGCGATTTCGAGTTTCTTTTAAGACGGCTTGCGTGGTGGGCACGCCGACATCTGCCTGAATCAGCAACGCTTCGAGATCATCCCATGTATCGTCGTCAATCGCTTCTCCACCAGAGAGCAACTGCCCAATGCGACCAAAAAAGGATTGACGGGTTTTCGACAATCCAGATCGGAAAATTCCCAAGTTCAATGCTCCAAAATGGGGACATACTATCGGCTAAGTATATAGGATGGAGGGAGTCAAAACAAGACGGGTATCCGTAATGATACCCGTCTCTATCTTAATCGCTTTCGGCATCCTCGATGCCAGACGGCAAGGGCTTGCGGTGATACGGGGGCACATCATCTGCCATCCGAACGATGCGCGGTTGCACCCGTCCGATAATTTTCACGAGGTCGGTTTGCGCGGCGATCACTGCCTCGATGCGCTTGTAGGCTTGTGGCGATTCATCCAGCCCGCCGCCGACGAGCGTCACGTTATGGCGCGCGAGGTAGGCTCTTTGATCCGCCAGCGTAATGCCCGCTTTCGCTTTGGTACGGCTCATCAGGCGTCCTGCGCCATGCGATGCTGATTCTAGGGCTGCCACGCTGCCTTTGCCAGATACCACATAACCGGCATCGCCCATAGAACCGGGAATGATACCCAGCACACCCTTCCCCGCTGGCGTCGCACCCTTACGGTGGACAATTGCTGCGTGCACAACCCCATCAACCCGGACTTGTTCGCGCCATGCGAAGTTGTGATGATTTTCGACGCTGGCAATCGGCGTTAAACCGGCTGCCGCCGCGACGCGAGCATGAATTACCTGATGATTGGCGGATGCGAATGCCCCCGCCAGTTCCATCGCGTGCCAATATTCTTGACCGGCTTCCGAGTCGAGCGCCAACCATGCCAAATGTTTTACGGTATCGGGCAAGCCCGGCATCTGAGACATCGCCAGTTCGGAATAGTACGAAGCGATTTTGTAGCCGACACCGCGTGACCCGCTGTGGGACAAAAGCGCTAGATATGCACCCTGTGCCAGTTTCAGCGCGTTGTCGGGATCGGTAACGCTGAATTTGCACCATTCAACGAAGTGATTGCCCGTCCCAGAGGTGCCAATTTGCAAGATCGCGGTTTTACGCAGTTCGCGTGTGAGTGGCAGGGCTGCCCAGTTGCCAACATCAAGGACGGGATGGTCTATGTTTCCGGCATGAATCCCCGCGCCCCCCGCACCGAATTGCGTGTTTTCAATCAGCGCGGTGCGCAGATGGGTTGCTTCTGTCGGTTGGTCGAGCATTGCGGGATCAACGGCGTAGACCGTGAGCATCATGCGGCAGGCAATGTCAACGCCGACCGCATAGGGAATCACGGCATCCTCGGTCGCCAATACGCCACCAATTGGCAAGCCGTACCCTTGATGCGCGTCCGGCATCAGCGCACCCGCCAGCGTAATGGGTAGACGGGCGGCGTGAATCATTTGAGTCATCGCCCCTTGTTCGATTTGATCTGCGCCCCATGTTTGATAACGGACAGGCTGTTCGCGAAGCTTGGGAGTCACGATGGCGGGCTTGGCGCGCGAGGTGATGTAGGCTTCGGCAGCATCGATCCCGCTATGGCGCATGACTTCCCATGTATGATTGCGCTCGGTTTTGTCGAGGTTGGCAGCTTGCATCGCTGCATTGAGGCGTTGATGTTCGTTCATTGGGCTACATCCTTATCTTGGCTCGTCGTGGCGCACCTGTTTGTGATAAATCACGATCATCCCGCCGTGTTTAGACAGCATGGGCATGGTCTCGTGAAGGTTGATATTCCACCCTTACGGCATTTATTCACCTATCCGTGCAGACCACCATGAAATGGTGCTCGATATCCACAAAGGGTCACAAAAACACACAATGGGTTTATCCTCGGTAGGGGCATGATATATCATGCCCCTACATACCCATCCTGACCCGTTATCACCTGTGTGATGGGTTTCATGGTATTTATTCACCTACCCGTGCAGAACGCATTTTGCCTCAGTCCTATAGGGTTCATTATGTGTTTCTTGGGTTTAAATTCACAGATTTTGAGCTTAATCCCATGGGTAGGTGAATAAATACCCCTTACGAGTGACATCATAACACTAAAGTCCTTAAGGGGTCAAGAGGGTCAAAACAGGTATTATTCCGTCACCGATTGTGTGAATGCTTGGCAAATATTGGAATGCTGTTTACGTTGGCTTGTTTGATTGAAACCACTTGAAATGTGTTGAATGCGGGCGGCACGGTAAACTATAATGACATGGCGTTGTCTAACATGTGCGCGCGGGTAAGCAGTTTGTTGAGAGCGATAGGTTAAACTAAATGATCGATGAATTGACTCATATTGATGGCGCGGGGCGGGCGCAAATGGTGGATGTCGGGGAGAAACCCGACAGCGAACGGGTGGCGGTCGCGCGCGGGGCAGTTTTGATGCAGCCGGCGACGTTGCGCTTGATTCGCGAGGGGGCGCTCAAAAAAGGCGATGTGTTGACGATTGCGCGCATCGCGGGGATCATGGCGGCGAAACGCACGTCTGATATCATCCCTTTGTGCCACCCCATTGCCCTGACGCATCTGGAGGTCGAGTTGACTTTGGATGAGGATGCCAGCGCGGTGCGTATCACCGCTTGGGCGCGCACGCGCGGCAAGACCGGCGTCGAAATGGAAGCGCTCACGGCGGTGAGTGCCGCCGCGCTCACGATTTATGACATGGCAAAAGCGGTAGATCGCACGATGCGGATCAGCGAGATTGAGCTGGTCGAAAAGCGCGGCGGGGTGCATGGCGATTATCAGAAGGTGGAATGATCTCATCAGGACTAGGGAAGGAGCGGAATGATGCTCATCAAGGTATTGTTGTTCGCGACTCTTAAAGATCGTGCGGGGACGAGTCGTCATGATTTGATCCTGCCGGATGACGTGATGACAGTCGCAGCCGTACGGCTGGCGTTGGCGGAACGGTTCCCGGCAATTCGTCAACATTTGGAGACGGCGGTGGCGGCGGTTAACGAGGAATTCGCTTTTCCCCATGAAACCGTCAAAGATGGCGACACGATGGCATTTTTTCCGCCGGTGAGCGGCGGCAGTGGCGACCGGGAGTCGCAACCAGAGATTTTCCGCATCGCCGATGCGCCCTTTAGCACCGATGACTTGATCGCTGCGATCACGACGCCGGCAACGGGGGCGGTGTGCGTGTTCAGTGGGATGGTGCGCGGCGAGACCAGTATCGTCCGCGATGCGGCAGCGGTGGCGCATACGCAGCGCCTCGAATATGAAGCTTATACCCCCATGGCGGTCGCGAAAATGCAGCAGGTGGCGCGTGAAATCCGAGAGCGGTGGGCGGGTGTGCAAGGGATCGCGATGGTACAGCGCGTGGGCACGTTGGAGGTTGGGCAAAACACAATTTTGATCGCCTGTTCCTCAGGACATCGGGACGGCGGATGTTTTGAAGCGGCGCGCTATGGCATTGACCGCTTAAAAGAGATCGTGCCCGTTTGGAAAAAAGAAATTCGCCCCGATGGATCGTCATGGGTGGAGGGACATTATATGCCGACCCCTGCCGATAGCGGGAGCAGCGAGACCTAAGCGATCCACAGGTTATGGGTACGTGATGCATCAGTTTTTTGTAGTAATTGTTTTTGGCAGCATGGATAGTAGCGGGCGCGGGGTAGATGAGCGCGGCGTTTGAAGGGAGCGGGGATATGACTCGTCGGGTAGTAGTCACTGGGTATGGTGTCATTTCACCATTGGGGCACAGCGCCAGTGAGACATGGGCGAATCTGAAACTAGGAAAAAGTGGTATTGGCGAATTGACCCGTTTCGATAAATCGATGACGCAGGTCAAAATCGCCGCCGAAGTCAAAAATTGGGATGGCAGCAAATTCATGTTGCCAAAGGAAGTGCGGCGGCGTGACTTGAACCAGCAGTTCGGCGTGGCGGCGGCGAAAGAAGCGATTGCGCACAGCGGGATCGAGGTCAACGACGCCAATCGGTACCGCACCAGCGTGTTCATCGGCTCGGCGGTTGGGGGCATCGGTAGTTATTGGAATGAAGCCCAACGCATCTTCCGCACGGGCGATTTGCGCGGCGTCTCCCCCTTTGGCATCCCCATGCTGGTGGTCAATGGGTCGAGTGACAATATCAGTATTGAATTGGGCGCGATGGGTCCGTCGTATACGCTGACCTCGGCGTGCGCGACGGGAGCGGACTGCATCGGACACGCCTTTGATATGATTCGCTTAGGGCGGGTGGATCAAGCGATTGCCGGGGGCGCGGATGCGGCGATCATTCCGATTGGGGTGGCGGCATTTGACCGCACTGGGGGGTGTTCGCGGGCAAATGATGATCCCGAACATGCTTCGCGTCCGTTTGATAAAAACCGCACAGGGCTGGTTTTTGGCGAAGGGGCGGGGGTGATGATTTTGGAGGAACTGGAGGGGGCGAAGGCGCGCGGTGCGACTATTTATGCTGAAATCATCGGGTATGGCACGACTTCCGACGCCTTTCACATTACCGCGCCGAACCCGAATGCCAGTGGTGCCAGTGCCGCCTTGCGGGGTGCTTTGAGTGATGCCCAAGTGAATCCCGAAGCAATAGATTACATCAATGCGCATGGCACGGCGACCGCGCTCAATGATGTGATGGAGACGAAAGCGGTCAAGCAGGTTTTTGGGCACCGTGCGTATCAGGTGCCGATGAGTTCCACCAAAAGCATGACCGGACACGGGATGGGGGCGACGGCGGCGAGCGAAGCGGTGTTTTGCGTGCAAGCGATCAATGATGGGATCGTGCCACCGACGACCAACCTAGATGAACCTGACCCCGAATGCGATCTCGATTATGTGCCGCATGTCGCGCGCGAAATGAAACTCAATTGCGTGATGACCAATAGTTTTGGGTTTGGCGGGCACAATGTCTCGCTGATCTTCAAACGGTTCCAGTGAAAAACTTGAACAGGTGGGGGCGCAAGGGAAAATCAATAAAGGAAAAGCAAGACCGAGACCCTACCTGTTCATCCCAATGCTCGGAAGATCGATAAATGTTCATGAACTTGAGCGATAGGCGAAGTATGACTGCATACCATGAGGATGTCACTGAGAAATTTATTCAAGCGAATCACTTACGCTTTCGCGATCCAGAGCAGTTGCGCTTAGCATTGACGCATCCGTCTTATCGTAATGAACACCCCGATGAGTTGTACGACAATGAACGGCTGGAATTTTTGGGGGATGCTGTCATTGATTTCATCGCGGGGGAATTGCTCTTTTTGCGGTTTCCGACGGTGCCGGAGGGCGATTTAACTCGGTTGCGGGCATCGTTAGTGCGGACCGAGTCGCTGGCGGAGATCGGCACTGCCATTGGCGTGGGGGCGGCTTTGCGGATGGGCAAGGGCGAAGAAGCGAACGGCGGACGGACGCGCGTCAACAATGTTTGTGCCGCGTTTGAGGCGGTGACGGGGGCACTGTATCTCGATCAAGGGATGGAAGTTGTCAAGGCGTTTGTGACGCCCTTGTTGTTGTTGCGTTTGGAGCAAGTGCGCGCCGGTTCGCTTGACCGCGATGCCCGCAGCGAATTGCAAGAGAGAGTCCAGGCGTTGCTTGGCTTGACGCCGCAATACGAGATGATCGACTCTTACGGACCAGATCACGCCAAAGAATTCATGGTGCGGGTGTTGTTTGGCGACCAAGAGGCGGGGGTGGGCACTGGCAAAAGCAAACAGGCGGCGTCGCAATCTGCCGCCCGTAATGCCTTGGATCGGTTGGAAGCGACGCCCTTGTGATCGTTGTTTGATGGAGTGAAAAGATACAACTGAACAGGCAGTCATGAAGTCGGCACAGCAACCAACGCCAGACGTGATCCCCTGTTCAGTTGCGGTAGGGCAACCCGCTAGAGGGCGGGGACGGTGATGACTTGATCGCCGATGATGAGGGTCAACGGCAGATCGCTCATTAGCACGGGGCTGAAATAAAGCTCCTCTTTGTAAGTGCGGGCGATCTCGATACACGCGGTGTTGATGGGCAGCACGCGCACAACCTTGATCAGATAGGTGTTTTCCATCGGTGTTTGGGGCACGATTTGGATCGGGAATTCGCACCCGTCGGTGGTGCCGCTGACAGTGATTTTGAGATTGGGTAGCACCCCTTCCACCCATTCGGCGGTGGCGCTGGTGACGGGCACGGCTTGTTCTGTGAATGTCTGCACATCACTACTGATGGCAGGGTTAAAGGGCACGCCGACGCCATTCACAGCGATGCTAGTGAATAGGGGCGTGGTGAATGTGACCTCATACGGTACCAACGCTTGGGCACACATAAAGGCGATGGATAAGGCGCTGTAGGCTTCAATAGTCGTGAAGCCTTCGTTTTGCCAATCGGGTACCGCACGATAGACCGGCACATGACACCCATCGTTGAGATTGCCCACGAGGGTGATCTCGACCATGCCTTCGGGGGTGATGCGGGTGCTGAGGGTGTCGTACAGTAAGTTGCCACGCACCCACAAGGTGGAGATACTGGGAGGGGCGTCGTTGGGATAATCGATGCCGAAAATCGCGCCATTGATGACGATCACGTTGATGAGAGGGGCGTCGGCGGGTTGAGCGATGAGCCACGCCGCATCGAGGCGTTCTTCGTAACTTTTCAAGATTGCCGGGCAGACCGTGTTAAAGGGTAGTTCACGATAGATATCGATAAACCATGTCGTCCCGATTTGCTCTGTGTGAATGGTATTGGTGAGATCGCACCCATCGGGCAGTGTGCCGGTGATGACCAGTTCAAAGGAATCGCCATTTTGCACCAATGTAACCGTGGTGACTTGGGGCAACAGCCGTTGTATCGGGCTGGCGATGCGGGTCGCGTCTTGGGCAAGAGTAGGCGTGGCGAAGACGCCGATGAGCAAGAGGGTGAGAAGCCATTTTTTGAACATGGGGTGTCCTTCTTTTTTGATAGCGCAATTCATTCTATCAAAGGAGACGCTCACGCGGTCGATTTTGTTCCAAGCAATCAAGGTTAAGGTGGATGGGAGAACGGACGGCAGGGGAAAAATGCCGCCCGTTGGTTGTTGGGTGTGATGTTAAGGCGTCAATTCCACCTCAGAATAGGCGATGCGGTGATCGCTGGCGCTGTTGGGCAGCACGCCCACACCCGCCGAGGGCAGGTTACACAGCCACAGATAATCAAAGCGCGCGCGCGGTTGCCCTTGTCGTTCAAAGGTGGCGCTGATTTCGATGGCTTGTCCTGCAAACGGATCGCTGAAACCGGCACCGCGCATCTGCGTGATAATGGGCGAATCGGGGACATTGTGCATGGTGCCGCCGATGATGGTGCGCCCTAGTTCTAAGCCACAGGCACCGCCCAGATAACGGACAAAAATTTCATTTAATTGGCGCTGCTGGTCTTGTTCTTGATTCGCCAATGTGTCGTCACCCGCGCCGGACAAATCGAACAACGGGCTGAGCCAGGTGTTGTAGAGCGTGAGGACGACATCGGTGGCGGGCACAATTTGCACCCTCTGGACACCGGTTTGGCTGCTGAGGCTGCTTAACAACGCGCCATCATCAAAGGCAATCGCAACGCGCGATAGCACCGCTAAGCCTTGTAAATCCTCGTTGGTGCCCAAGAAGCGGCGATCCATGCCCAAACGGCGCGCCAGCCACAATGATTGATCGACGCCAAAACTGGCTAAGCGCCCGGCTTCGACTTCTTGGAGCAGGACGACATCGGCACCGCTAGTTTGGATGGCGAGCGCGACCGCTTCGAGGCTACCGCGGTAGTATTCGTCATAGCCCCCGTGAATATTGTAAGTTGCCACACGGAGCGATTCGACATCGCGCACACCGCTGATGACGGGCGGGCGCACGGCGATCACGCTCGCGCCGATGGCTCCAGCGACCACGAGGATCATCACGAGCGACGTAAGCGCCCCAGCACCTGCCGACCATGGGATACGCCGTTGGGTTTGCGCCATCGGGATCGCCGCGAACAACAAGCCCAAGAGGAGCAAAACATAACCGAAGCCACGAAAGCCGCGCAGGAGCGGCGGGATGTACGCATTGAGGAAGGCAAAATCCCCGGCGAAGTCGCGCACATAGGCATAGTCGTAGGTGAAATTTTCGGCGATCAAGAGCAACGCGAACAAACCTATGCCGATAAGGATCCAAATGCCGCCGAGCGTGCGTTCTTTCTCCCCTTTGGGGCGGGCGATCCACCACCACAGGAGACTGGTCACGAATGCCGCCCCTGTCAGTGCGATGCCCGCGATCACCCCATTGAGGCGGGTGCCCAAAACGAGGAGAAGCGCCCCCAGCAACATCCATAACCACCCGCGCACGCTACCATCGAAGGCACCGATGAAGCTGCGCGCTGCACCGCGCACCGCTGGGATGATGGGCAACAGGGCTGCGCCGATGAGGGCAGGGGTGAACAAGGTGTAATCCACTTGAGCGCGGGCGGTGACGGCATTGGGCAAGCCGAACAACGACATCCATAAGAACAGCAAGCCCCCCAAGCCGATGCCACCCCAGAAAGGCAAGAGACCACGATCAAGGGCAGTTTCGATTTCATCCGTCGCACGCCGTTGGTTTGCCAAGAAAAAAGTCAACACTGCCAACAAGAGCGCGACCGTCGCGAGCAAGAATTGGGGGGAGAAAAACGCGGGCAAATTATCGACGAGCGGGGCAAGCCAGCGGGCTTCAAGGGAAATATCGACGGTGTTGCCAAAGGCGCGAATGAGCATATCGGCGCTGAAACCGAGGACAAACAGATAGGGCAGGGCGCGCAGTCGATGGCGTGCCATGACCAAAATATAGAGCAAGCCCGCGCACACCGTGAACGCTGCGCCTGTGGTCGGGCTGACGAGGTTGAAGTTGAACATCAGCACCCGACCCGCCACGACCAAGCCAGCGGCGATCAGCGGCATGAACGACCATTGGGCGATGAACATGCCGATCAGGGGCAGGATAAGCAGGGCGAGGAGTGTCGATAACTCCGTCGCGACGAGGCTCGGATCGATGGGCAAGGGATCCGGCAGGGTGAAGCTCGAAAGGCTCAATGCGCTGACGACCGATGCCCCAGCCGTGCGGCTGTAGAGCATCGCGATCAGAAAGCGCATGGCTTGCACAAAAAACAGACCGATAAAGCCTGCTTCAAAGATCATGAAGAGTTGGGGTTGCAACCGTTTTAACATAAATTCTCTCATAAAGAGCGTGGCGCTATCGGGTTAGTGTACAGCAAGGGTACACTTGTGCCAATTCGCGGTTCAATTCTTAGGAGAATAGGAAAAGATTTCATGGAACAAGTCGAGCTGATTTTAAGTGGTGGGCAGGTCGTGACGATGAATGAAGCGTTTGACTTGATCCCCGATGGCGCGGTGGCGATCAATGGGGGCAAGATCGTCGCTGTCGGGGGACGTGCCGAGATTTTAGAGCGTTATCATGCACTAAAACTGATCGATTGTGCGGGCAAGCTCATCTTGCCGGGGTTGATCAATGCCCATACCCATGTCCCGATGACGTTGTTGCGCGGGATGGCGGATGATTTGCGTTTGGATGTGTGGTTGCTCGGGTACGTGATGCCGACCGAGCGTACTTTTGTGACGCCGGAGTTTTGCGAATTGGGCACGACGTTGGCATGTGCTGAGATGATTCGGGGTGGGATAACGACCTTTGCCGATATGTATTATTTTGAGGAACATGTCGCAAAAGCGGCGGCGGCGGCGGGAATGCGGGGCGTCCTCGGTCAATCGATCCTGAAATATCCGACGCCCGATGCCGAAAGTTATGAGGAGGCGTTGGCGCGCTGCCGCGTGTTCATCGAAGCATGGCGCGGACACCCGTTGATCACGCCCGCTGTTGCCCCCCATGCGCCTTATTCCAATACCGATGAGTCGCTGCGGCGTTGCACCGATTTGGCGTTGGAATACGATGTCCCGCTTTTGATCCATATCGCTGAGACGAAATTTGAGGTGGACAACAGCCTCAACGACAGTGGGCGGACTGTTGTAGAACACATCGACTCGGTAGGGATGTTGGAGGCAAAGGTGCTTGCCGCCCACTGTGTCCACATCACCAAGACCGAAATGACCACGTTGGGCGAACAGGGCGCGGGCTTGGCGCATTGCCCGACGAGCAACCTCAAACTTGCGAGCGGCATTGCGCCGGTGACGGCGATGCTGAAACAAGGGCTGCATGTCGGCATTGGCACGGATGGTGCCGCCAGCAACAACGATCTCGATATGTTTGAGGAAATGCGCTTGGCGGCGATTCTAGCGAAGACCGAGGCGAACGATCCGACGGCGCTGCCCGCGCGTGATGCTTTGCTGATGGCGACGCGGCAGGGGGCGGCGGCATTGTTCTTGGGGGATGTGACGGGGAGCTTGGAAGTCGGCAAGCGTGCCGATGTGATCGTGATGGAAACCGATGTGCTGCACAATTCACCCATGTTCCATCGTGACCCCAACGCCATTTATTCGCGGATTGTGTATGCGGGCAAAGCCAATGATGTGACGGATGTGATTTGTGAGGGGCGCATCTTGATGCGGGAGCGGGTTTTGCTGACCATCGATACCGAGTCTGCCCTGCGCGAGGCACAGGCGATTGCTGCGAAGGTGGATGCCTTCTTGCACGCGCGGGAAGCCAGCGTGTTGAGCAAGCTACTGGCAATCGGCGGTTTGCGCCAAAGCGAGAGTTTTGAGGTGCAGGTGAAGGCACGATTGAGCGCCGAAGATGACATTCAGCGGTTGCTGCGACACCCTGATGTCGAGGTTGTGCAGCAAGTCCGTTATCGCCAGTATGACACCTATTTCTTGTTTGCCGACTCGGCGGAGGGGCGGGTGCGGTTTCGCGAGGATGTGCGTGTTGGAGCAGAGAACGAAATCGGGTCGGCACGGGCGCGGCTGACGCTGACGACGCCGGAGAAAGAGCGCGAGTTTCATGGGGCGGTGTTGTTGTCACATTCGCGCTTTATCGCCGATGCTACCAATACCTTGCGCTTTTATCGTGAATACTTCCGCCCGACCGAAGAGCGGGAACTTGCCAAAGATCGATCCCGCTGGCATATCCTGTATCAGGGCGTGCTGTTTTACGTCAATGTCGATACGATTTTGACCCCCGCTTTGAGTGATAAGTTTATCGAGATCAAGAGCCGCACATGGTCAGCGCGGGATGCCGAACAGAAGGCGGATCGCATTCACGAGATGTTGGGGATTTTGGGGATCGGCGCGGGCGATGTGGTGCGGGATGAGTATTTGGAAATGAGGGATTAGGGGTTGGGGATTACAATAAAAATCCTAATATTTTTGTGACTCCTCAGGTATAGAAACAGAATAAAATAAACAGAGAGGCATGAAGACGTGAAGAAAAACAGGAAAATGCCCCTCGAAACGTGGATGTAGGGGCGGATTAGGCGCTTGTCAATCGTTCGTTACCATGAAAGTCCGCGCGCCGAATATCCGCCCATTTGCCGCCAACGGTCATTTCTCCCTTTATTACCGACCGTTTTTCAGCCTGAGCAGTTACATATGTTTCGGTAATCTTGAGCATAGGAAAGTAGATAAATCATGGCAACCGATGATCTGGTTTTGAGCGCCAAGCCGATTCTAGAACGTTTTGGGTTGGCGGGGCGCACTGCTGTCGTTACTGGGGGCGGTCAAGGGATTGGACGCGCTTACGCACACGCTTTGGGCGAGGCGGGGGCGGCGGTCGCTGTCGCGGATATTTCCATCAAAACGGCGACTGTGGTCGCCGAAGAATTGCGCGCCAAGCATATTGACGCGATTGCCATCCAAGTGGATGTCACTGATGCTGCGCAAGTCGCGGCGATGGTGGATACCGTCGTCGCGCAGTGGGGTCATCTGACGATTGCCGTCAATAACGCCGGGATTGGGCAGTGGATTGCTGCCGAGGAACTGCCCGAAGCGGATTGGGATCGCATGATGAACATCAATTTGAAAGGGGTGTTCTTGTGTTGTCAGGCGGCGGCGCGGGCGATGCTGCCAGCGGGATATGGCAAAATCATCAATATGGCGTCGATGTCGGGGCATATTTCCAACACGCCCCAAAATCAGGCGCATTATAATGCTTCCAAGGCGGGGGTCATTCATCTGACGCGCAGCCTTGCCGCCGAGTGGGCACCGCGTGGGGTTCGTGTCAACAGCATCAGCGCGGGCTATACGCGGACGCAGTTGGTGGATGATTTGCTACAAAAACCGATGGGCAAGGAAATATTGCCCCAATGGATGGGGCTAACGCCTATGAAGCGCATGGGTGAAGTCACTGATCTTCAGGGGGCAGTGGTGTATTTGGCGGCGGAAGCATCAGACTTTATGACTGGCAATGACTTGATCATTGATGGCGGTTATTGCGCATGGTAGGAGACTGAGGTTTAGTTTGACGGTGCCAGTTTGACGGTGCTAAAGGGGTTCCTAGAGAGGCGTAATGCGTCTAGGAACCCCTTTTTTGATTCTCTAGCCATTATTCAACCGGAAGCCATGCCCGCGCACGGTGATGATGTATTGCCAGTCGGGATCAATCTCGTTGAGACGGTCGCGCAGGCGGCGCACGAGGGCATCAATCGCTTGCTCGCTGACTCCATCACCATAGGCTTCGGGCCAGACGGTATCGACGACTTGCTCACGAGTGCAGATGCGCCCGATATTGGTGTACAGCAATTCCACCAAGCGATATTGGGGTGGGCTGAGCGGCGGGTCAAGCTCGGTCTCTTTGACGAATATACGGCGTGCCTCCATGTCCATCCGCAACCGCCCGCTTCCGCCTTCAATATGTTCGGGGACTTCAAACGGCATCGGCGCAGTGGCACCCGACCCGATATACTGGACATTGACCGAGACAGCTAAGCGAATCCGATCCCCATCCACGAGCCGACGCACGCCTTTAAGTTGGTCGCCATTGACCCATGTCCCATTGCGACTCTCGAGGTCTTCGAGATAGTAACTGTCAGTTTGCTTAAAAATACGGACATGCTGGCGCGACACTTGCCGTTCGGACAAAATCAGCGTGCATTCTTCCCCGCGCCCTAAGATGACTTCATCGGCAGGGAGCGTCCAGTGCAGGTCGGGTGTTTTCTCTTGTTGGATGATGAGTATGGGACGCTCTGCGCCTTGTTCTGACATTGGCAACGCCGCTCCTCAGTGCATGATGAAAAAGAATAAACGATAAACGCAGGTTTTGTTTTCTTACTATCTGCATTATACACCAAGACGGACGACTGACCACTGTATCCGCTCAACCGCTGCGCGGGATCAGTATCGGCGCGGATTGCACCGTCCCCGTCCATAAGCCCTGATTGGGGAAAATGGGCGTCGCTTGCGGGATGGGTGAAGTAGTGATCGCGCCATTGATATTGTTGCGATAGAAGGCGCGTACCTCCGCCAAGCCGCTGGTGATGCTGGGATCGACCAAGACATTGCCGCCGGGGAATTCAACCCGGTGTAAGCACCGTTGGCGGGGTGCCAGCAAGCGGATACTGGGTTCGGGCACGGGGCTGAAGTCTTGACGATTTAAGCCCGCTGTCAGCGAATTGGCGGGCGAAAAGATCAAGCCTAAGCCACTGGTATTATTGTCGCCGACAATCACCCGATCGCTATCATAGACAAACGGGACCGTGCCGACGGTATTGTTGATGACAGTGATCGTGATATTGAGAAAGCCAGCAGCGTCGTTCGGGATGGTGCTGGTGCGTACCTGTAGGCTGAGCGGTGTCTCCACCGACCGACCGAGCAATGATTGGTGATTGGCGCGATCACTCGCCACGCGCAGGTTGGCACAGGGCGCGCCATCATAAATTTCGGGGAAGATTTCTGTGACCAGATTCGGGAAGTAGCGAGGCGCAAAAAAGAGTAGCGCCACGATCAGGATCAACCCGACGATCACATTGCGGTTATCCCCGCCTCTACGCAGTATTCCCAAATTAGTCGTCCTTATACTTTCTCTCGGTACCAGTCGCCCAATGCTTCTAGCAAAGGGGAGTCTGTCAGCATCTCCATATTTTGCCACAAAATGCCGGGATCGTGCCCGCGAAACCAAGACAGTTGGCGGCGGATAAAAATATGGGTCGCATGTTTGGCGAGTTGCAAAGCCTCTTCACGGGTGATTTCGCCTTGCACATAGCGACTGACCTGCCCATAGCCGACAGCGCTCATGGAGGGCAAAGGGGGGGCGTAGCCGTGATCTAGTAGGGCGCGCACTTCGTCTACGAAGCCGGTTGCCAACATCTGCTCAAGGCGTTGGTCAGCGCGTTGTTTGAGGCGTTCGCGATCCATATTCAAACCGATCAGGCGGGCGCGATAGGGGGGCGGAGATTTGGTGCGTTGGGCGCTAAAGGGCTGTCCGGTGGCATCGATGACCTCTAGGGCGCGGATGATGCGGCGCAAGTTGCGCGGGTCAATGACTGTCATGGCATCAGGGTCGAGGGCGCGCAAGCGTTCAGCAAGGGCTGGGACGCCATGCTCGGCGGCTTCCGCTTCTAGCGCTGCCCGCTTGACGGGATTGGGCGCGACGTTGGGGGGTGTCCAGCCTTCCAAGAGGGCAGTGATATATTGTCCGGTGCCGCCCACCAACAGGGGGAGTTTGCCACGCGCGGCAATCGCATGGATGGCAGCATTCGCCTGTGCTTGAAAGGTCGCCAGTGAAACCTCTTCGTCGGGGTCGGCGATATCGATCAAATGGTGGGGGATGGCGGCGCGTTGGGCAGCGGTGGGCTTGGCAGTGCCGATATCCATCTGGCGATAAATTTGACGACTGTCCGCCCCCACGATTTCGCCATTGAGCGCTGTTGCCAGCGTGATGGCGAGATCGGTTTTGCCGACGGCGGTCGGACCCAAGATCACCAGTAGGGGGATCATGCCGCTGGTGCTTGGCGCTTCGGGATTAATTTGACCAGTCAAGAGCATCCTGCACCATCTCGATCTGCGGTGACGCGCCGGGGATCAAGACGATAGCGATCACGTCAATGCGCCATGCTGCGTCTGTTAGCTGTGTTTTCTGGATGTAGTCATAGGCAGCGCGGACGAGCGATTTTTGCTTGCGCGGGGTGAGTGCTTCCAAGGGGTTGGCGTCGGCGGCGCGGCGTGTTTTGACTTCAACAAAAACCCACTCCCCGTTTTGGTCTTTGGCAACGATGTCGATCTCGCCCAGTCGGGTACGCCAATTGCGCGTGATGATGGTATATCCCATCCGCACGAGGTAGTCAGCGGCAATAGTTTCGCCCTGTTGCCCAAGGCGCGCAGTGGATGAGTTTGATTTCATGACAGAGTTGCTCACGAACTGCGTGGATAATGCGATAAGTATAGGGAGAGCGCGGTGGTTATGCAACAAAAACCCCATTCTGAATTGAGAATGAATGGGGTGGGATTCATCGGTAGGGCGGTGGAGGGATGTGCGGTTTACGAGACGGCTTTACGAAACTTGTAGCCATAGACGATCATGCCCCGCTCGCCTTCGGTGGTCAATTTGCGCGTCACCATTTCTACACGATCCCCAATGGAAGGCAGCTCGCCCATGTCCAGATCGGTAATTTGGGCGGTGATCATCGCCCCTTCATCAAGTTTGATCAGCGCCAACACGTAGGGGGATTGTTCCTCAAAGCCCTGCGGTGCCTCGCGTACCACCGTGAAGCTATAAACGGTGCCGGTTCCTGCGAAGGCATAGCGTTCCGCTTGGACACCGACCACTTGTCGTGATTCTGACATGGCGTTATGCGCCTATCGCCAAACGGATATGCGGTTGGTTCTCGTTGCGGGCGTCATTGAAGGAATCTTGCAACACGGTGGGTACCGGGATAAGGTCGCTGATCAACACAGGGCGTTCTTGCAACGCAACTTCGCCATTGCTGTAGCGGACGCCTTCAAGACGATAACGCTTGGCATTCATACGCCAGTGACGTGAGATTTGCATAGTTGTTGCTCCTAAAGTGTTAGTTCCGTCAGATGCCTGACTATTGCTTGCGGCTCGTCCGAGTTTGTGCTTTTCCGCACAATATGACTGACATTGTAAGCGCTACAATCTGCCAAAAACTATCATTAGAGGGGAAAGATAGCTGTAAATAGCTGTCAAAAACCCTCAAATCACTATAATCACGTCCCCTCATGGCATAAAGAGATCATTGTGAAAGCGTAACTACACAGCTACCCCTCATCCCCCGACCCCTTCTCCCACAAGAGGAGAAGGGGAGAAACGCAGTAGAAAGTCCCTCGCCCCTTGTGGGAGAGGGATTTAGGGTGAGGGGTGTGTAGTTACGTGAAAGCATTGATGTAACACTGCCCTCACAATGATTTTGCTTCTGTAAAAATTAGAGGGCGCGCGCTAGATCGATAAAATATGCGTGAAAGCACTGCTGCCCAAACCGCTCACACTCTGGATCATGGCGGTGCGGGCATTGGCGATTTGATTGGCTCCGGCGGTGCCGCGCAACTGCATGACGGCTTCCACCGCTTGATAAACGCCCGTTGCCCCAACAGGATTGCCCCGACTCTTGAGTCCGCCGAAGGTGCTGATGGGCAATGCGCCGTCGGGCTTGATGGCACCATTTTGCGCCAACTTCCACCCCATCCCACGCAAGGCGAAACCAGCGGCTTCTAATGCCAACGCCGCCATAATGGTGAACGAGTCGTGCAGTTCAAAGAGGTTGATTTGGTCGCGGGTCATGCCGGCTTCGGCGAGCGCCTTGTTGGTAGAGGTTTCGATTGCCTGTAGCCATAACAAATCGGCGCGCTCGGCAAGGGTAAGGGTGTCGGTCGCTGCGCCGCTGCCCGCAATGCGGATCGCGTTGGCGGTGGGGGTGGCGGTTAAGATGACAGCGGCAGCACCGTCGCCATCAGGGGCGCTATCGAATAAGTTGACCGGATCGGCGATCATAGGCGCTTTGACGAAGGCACCCGGTTTGAGGATATTGCGATACATGGCATGGGCATATTTGGAACCATTGGTGTGGGCATTGATGCTAAAGCCCTCAAAAGATGCTAAATCGACCTCATACTCGAACATGTAGCGCCGCATGATCAGCGCCGCCAATGCGGGCAAGGTGGCACCGTGCATGGCTTCATCGTCGGCATCAAGGCTGACGTTACGCGCCAACACTTTCGCAGAACCGATCATGTCGGTGGATTTTTCGACACCCAACACCATGACGGTATCGACCGCACCCGACGCCACTGCTAGATAGCCCGCCCGCAATGCCGCGCCGCCGGAACCATCGGCGACTTCGACGCCATAGGCTTCGACGCCGCGCAGACCCGCAAAATCGGCGATCAGTGGGGCGAGATGGGATTGCGAGCTGATCGCCGCGCCAAAGGCATTGGCGACGATTAAGGAATCAACGTTGGTAAGCCCGGCATCATCAAGGGCGGCACGGGCGGCATGAGCGGCAAGATCGCGTAAACCAGAGTCCCAATGTTCGGCAACGGGGGTTTGCCCGATCCCGATGATGGACACATTGCGCATAGTCAATCCTTTCAGAAAGCCGTCAGGCTTTGAGTAAGCCGCGATAACGGCAATAGGTGGCATAGTCGATGGGGGTACGGCGCGCGATATACTCGCGGGTGGTGGTGGCACGTCCACGCACGGCGTCGATCTTTTCGGTGACGCGCAGATCAAAAGCATCAGAACCGGCACCGCTGCCATAGCTAAGCATCAGGATGCGATCCCCGGCTTTGGCTTCGTCCAAAATTGCCGTCAAGCCGATCATGCACGAGCCAGAGTAGACATTGCCGATCTCATTCGCCAGCAACCCGGTGGCGTATTGTTCTTCCTTGAAGCCCAACATGCCCGCCGCCCGTTGTGGGAACTTTACATTGGGTTGATGCAGCACGACATAGGTATAGTCAGCGGCAGTGGTGCCCATCATTTCCATGAGGGTACGTCCGGCGCTGGTGATGTGATGAAAATAGGCGGGATCACCGGTGAAGCGTTCGCCATGCGACGGGAAGGCTTCATCGGAGCGCCGCCAAAAATCGGGGGTATCGGTCACAAAGCTATAACTGCCTTGATAAATGGCAACCGCTTCTTCGGCACGACCAAGGATGAAACCCGCTCCACCGGATGCCGCTGTGTATTCTAGGGCATCACCGGGACGGCTTTGGGCGGTATCCATGCCGATGCTGAGGGCGTACAAGCCCATGCCGCTGCCGATCATGCCGATGGAAGCTTGAACCGCTTCAGTGCCTGCTTTACATGCAAATTCCCAATCAGCCGCTTGAATACTAGGGGAGGTGCCGATACTTTCGGCGACGATGGTGCTGGTCGGCTTGACGGCATAGGGGTGGCTCTCGCTGCCGATCCATACGGCGCGCAATTGTTGAGGGTCGATGGCGGCACGGGCGAGGGCATTGCGCGCTGCTTCGATGCTCATGGTGGTCACATCCTCATCGGGTCCGGCGACGGCTTTTTCTTTGACGGGGCTGCCCGCGCTGGTGCCTGTCCATAATTTGGCGATCTCGGAACCGGGGAGGCGGTATCGTGGGACATAGGCCCCATAGCCGATGATGCCGACCGCACGGTCAGGTTGCATCAGGAAGTTGATCGGTTTGCCTGTGCCATTGGCTGAAAACATGAGTGTTATGCCTTTCTGGTAGGTATCGTGAAGAGCTATTTTTCGGCATTGGGTAGGGATTGTCGTAGCGCTTGTAAAAGCGTGCCCGCGTGTTCTGCGCGAATCGCACCATCGGCGATCATGCGCTCAACCACTTGGGCGACTTCGGCACCTTGTGCGCCCGCAGCGACGGCAATTTGGCGGGCGTGCATCCGCATATGCCCGCGTTGAATGCCTTCTGTCGCGAGGGCGCGAATGGCGGCAAGGTTTTGTGCCAAGCCCACTGCCGCGATGATCTGGGCAAGTTGTCCGGCGCTGGTGATGTTCATAATTTTGAGGGCTACTCCTGCCGCTGGATGAACGCGAGTCGCGCCGCCGACGATGCCCACGCTGAGCGGTAACGTTAGGCGACCATGGAGATCGCCCGCGTCGTCTTGCCACCACTGCGAGAGGCTGGTATAGCGCCCCGCACGGGCGGCGTAAGCGTGTGCGCCGGCTTCGAGCGCGCGCCAGTCGTTGCCCGTCGCGATGGCAACGGCATCAATGCCATTCATAATGCCTTTGTTGTGCGTCGCCGCACGGTAGGGATCGGCTTCGGCAAAGGCACCGGCTTCAACGATGGTTTTGACGACTTGTGCGCCGGACAAGGTCTCGGTAGCCAGTACTGACGCCGGGATCGTGCCTTCGGCAGTGGCTTTACGGCGGTCGGTCAGGTTGCTGAGGATGCGCAGCACCACCCGCCCGCCGGTGAGGGCTTCAATTTCTGGCGCGAGATACTCGACAGCGGTATTGATGGCATTGGCACCCATCGCATCGCGCACATCCATCAATAAGTGGACGATCAACATGGTGCCGACCGTCGTCTCGTTTAAGCGCCGCACTTCTAGCCCACGCGCACCGCCCCCCCGTTTGACGATGCTGCCGCCGACTTCATCCGCCAGCGCCAATAAGCGGGGCGTTTGGTCAAGGAGGGCGCGCTCAGCTAGATCGAGGTCGGGCACATCCAGCACTTGAAGCTGACCGATCATGATCGGTTCATCGCTGGCGGTGATAAAGCCTCCCCCTTCGCGAAACAAGCGCGCAGCATTGCTGACTGCTGCAAGGACGGACGGCTCTTCGACGACCATCGGCACCAGCACATCCGCACCGTTGATCAAGAAGTTGGTCGCGATGCCCAAAGGTAGAGCGTACACGCCGACAGCATTTTCGATCATGTTATCGGCGGCGGCGGCGTCTAAGCCGGTCGCGCCGGACAGGATCGTTTGTTCCGCGGAGGTGAGTCCTGCCCACTCGGCGACAAAGGCAACACGGTCCGCGAGTGAGCGTTTATAAAAGCCAGAAATACGAGATGATTTGTTTGCCATGCTATCGCCTAACTTGATGAGCCTATCGTAACTGAGCTTTGCTGCCAAAAGCTATCGAATTGTGAATGACTGCACAAAGATTTAACCCCCATTTAACTGGATATTTGCCCATTGGGGTGGGGTAATGCTGTCAAAAACTATCCCGCCGTTCATAATAGCGTCTGGGGGGAAGTCGTTCGTCCATGCGATCTCGTGATTAATGCGCAAAGTCGCTCTGCCGGAAGGCGTGAGCGCTAAGGCGAGGTGATTGAGCGCGGGGCGGATATGGATGAATTGATACCAGTTGGGTGGGGTGTCGTCCTGTGTGCTGACGTATCCGTCTGGGTGGAGCAAGAAATGATGAGGCACATCGTCCACCGTCAACCAGAACCCCCAAATCGCAATTTGTCCGCCAAAGTCGGCGCTGGCTTGGATAGTCACGGGGAGCTTCGCGGGGAAGGGTAAGCGGGCAAACGTGGTTGTATGGGCATTATCCCGTAGGGCATAATCGACGATAGGGAGACCCGACGGGGAAGTCTGACTCCACAGGAGGCGTGGCGGCAACGATGGGTTCGCCGATCCCAACGCGAGGGCGAGTGTGAGCAAGATCGTCCCTAGCCCAGTGACCCAAAGCATGGCGGTGATCAGGCGTAATTTTGGGAGGAGCGAGGTGTGTGGTTTCAAAACGATGGGGATAACCTTTGGGGGGCAGTATTACAGAAGACGCCGCGGGTTAGGCGGCGTCTAAGTATTCTGACGGTTGCCGAGCGGTCTAATCCGGCAAAATACGGGTATCCAGCAGGGCGTCTAACCAAACAACGAAAACCACCCCGATGGGGAACGCCGTCCAGAAGAAATACTGAGCGCCGTATTTTTCGATACTGATGGCATTGCCACCTTGAACAGGCACGCTCGGCAGCAAGACGATCACGATGAAGGCAGCCACGGCTACGCCCAAACCCATCGACACTGCCCATACAATCAATCGTTTCAGCAACATGGCGAATTCTGACTCCTAAACGTTATCATTTATGGTATACGCCTATTGTAGCGAATTTCACGAAAAAGGAAAAGGTAACTACACACCCCTCACCCTAAATCCCTCTCCCACAAGGGGCGAGGGACTTTCTACTGCGTTTCTCCCCTTCTCCTCTTGTGGGAGAGGGGGTGCCGAGCGTGCTCGGACGGGGTGAGGGGTATCTGAGTAGTTACCGCGTTTTTTAATTTCGTGCGTATCTTTCCGCGATAGGTGAGGGCAAATGCCTTGAAACGCCGCGATCCCCGTAGCCAGCCCGCAAATTCAAAATAGAAGGCGGGTTTCTTACCATCAAAGAGATCGTCAAGCAGGTCGTCAAGCGGAGGCATGTTTCCATCACTTAAATCGTTTTATCATGCCATTCTACCTAGCCAGCAAGAATTTTCAACAAGTCTCTAAAGGGACTTCGTGCAAAAGCGCACAAATGGTTGTGTTCATTCAGAAAATTGTTAAAATAGTGAATATCCAATGTTTATGCCACCGACTGCACATCAAATTTCCTAGGCGGGTGTTACAGTTGTAAAATCAGCACCGCTAGTCATACAATACCGGCATCTGCCAACAGTCAGTGATTGCGCGTGGTTCGTCGTTTTGATGGCATTGGGCTCCCGCAAGAAACACAGAGAAAAGAGGACATTTCGTGGCTGACCTATTCGATAAAGCGAAAAATTTCAAACAAGCCAAAGAAGCGATGGAATTGGGTATTTACCCGTATTTCCGGGCGCTCAGTGATACCGAAGGGGCGGTCGCGACCTTTGAAGGTAAAGAGGTCGTCATGATTGGCTCCAACAATTATTTGGGGCTGACCACCGACCCGCGCGTGCGGCAAGCGGCGAAGGACGCCATTGATCGTTATGGCACCAGCGTCACGGGGTCTCGTTTCTTGAATGGTACGCTCGAACTCCATTTGGAACTTGATAAGCGCCTTGCCAAGTTTGTCGGTAAAGAGGCGGCGTTGGTGTTTTCGACCGGTTATCAGACCAATGTCGGCACGATCACCGCCTTGGTGCAAAAAGGCGATTACGTCATCATCGACAAGGATGATCACGCCAGCATCGTGGATGCGTGCTTGATGTGCCGGGGTGAGATGAAGCGTTTCCGTCATAATGATGTGAGCAGTTTGGAAGATATCCTCCGTAATTTGCCCCCTGCGGCTGGCAAATTGGTGGTGGTAGATGGCGTGTACAGCATGGGTGGGGATATTGCCCCCTTGCCGGAAATCGTTGATATCTGCAAGCGACATGGGGCGCGCATCATGGTCGATGATGCTCATGGCATTGGGGTGACCGGCGGCGGACGCGGGACGGCGTGGCATTTTGGGTTGACCGATGATGTCGATTTGATCATGGGGACTTTTAGTAAGAGCTTTGCCTCTATCGGCGGTTTTATCGCTGGTTCGGCGGAAGCTGTTCACTACATTCAGCATCATGCGCGTTCGCTGATTTTTTCGGCGGCATTGCCCGCCCCGCAAGCGGCGGCGGCATTGATGGCGTTGGATATCATGGAGACGGAACCGCAACATGTGGCAACCATGTGGGAAAATGCCGAGTACATGCGCCGAGGTTTGAAAACGTTGGGCTACAACACCGGTAAGAGCAACACGCCGATCATCCCGATCTTGATCGGCGATGACTTTCGCACGGTGATGGCTTGGCACGCGCTGGTCGATGAGGGTGTCTACACCAATCCCGTCGTGCCGCCCGGTGTGCCGCCCGCCAACAGTCTGCTGCGCACTAGTTATATGGCGACGCACAAGGTCGAACAGTTGGATCGCGCGCTCAAGGCGTTTGAACTCGTCGGTGAACGGCTGGATTTGGTCACGGTGCAGCACGATTTGGTCGGCGAAGTCGGCTAGTTTTTTGATAGGCTAGGCACCCTAAAAGAGGGCGTGCAGATTTATCTGCGCGCCCTCTTTGTTATTCTACACTGGCCTGATCCGCATTAATCGCCGGATTGTGCGCCGCCCTGAGGACGACGGTTGGCACCTGTGAGCAGTTTGTGGAGCGGGTCGAGGATGCTGTATGCAACTGGCACGACGATCAAGGTGAGCAAGGTGCTACTGACCAAGCCGCCGATCACGACCGTGCCTAGCTCAGAGGCGATGATCGCGCCTTCGCTTAACCCAATGGCGAGCGGCACCAGCGCGAAGACCGTCGCAAGCGCCGTCATCAAGATGGGGCGCAAACGACGACCACCGGCTTCAATTAGGGCGTCGTGGGTGTTCATGTGGCGTTCACGCTGATTTTGTTGCACACGGTCGATGAGGACGACGGCGTTGGTGACGACGATGCCGATCAACATCAGCAAGCCGATGAGCGCCGAGATCCCCAAAACACGGTCGGTCACTGTGAGCAAAATCGCCGCGCCCACCGGAGCCACCAAGATGCTGAGGATGATATCCAGCCAGTGGACGACCGAGCCGAAGGTGACGATCAAGATGAGGATGACCAAGACGATGGCAATCCCCATCGCGCCGATCAAGCCGCGAAAGCCGTCTGTTTGTTGGCTGGACTCGAAGCCTTCGGTGACGCTGATCGAGGCGGGCAAGTTGGGAAGGGCTTTCACTGCCGCAATCGCGGTATTGGTGACGCCGAGCGCGTTTTGGGTTTCGAGTTCGCCCGTAAAGCGGAGCGCCGACTGTTCATCAATGCGAATGAAGGTGGTCGAAGCGCCAGCCCCAGCGGCACCAGCATCGGCGAGGCTGCTGCTGGCGTTCGCCAAGCCATCCACGGCATTGAGGGCGACGATCACATCATTGTTGATGGCTTCTAGGTCCGCTTGCGGACCCGTCAGCACAAGGGCGAAACCACCGAAACCTTGTTCGCTCAAGGATGCGGCGGACACACTGACATTTTCTTCGCCAAAGACCTCAATCGCGAGTTCGCGGACTTCCCCCGTCAAGCGTGTAAGGTTATCGGGGGAACCAATCCCCAACGTGATTTGGGCGATGGCTTCATCAACGCTGGAACTACCGAGAATGAGCGACGCCAAACCGGAGCCACCCCCGATGGTAGTGCCGATCACGCCAATTTCATCTTCAGAGAAGCTCTCACGGACGCGCGTCTCGAAGGTTCTGACGAAGCCATTGGTGTCCACGATTTTGGTGCCAGAGGGCATGGCGGCGTCCACTGTGATTTGCGGCTCACCGAAGCTTGGCAAGAAGGCTTGGGGGCGGGTGCCAAACAGAATGCCGCTGAAGACGAGCGAGGCGGCGGCAAATAGTAAGACAAGCGCTGCATTGGTGCGGTTGGCGAGTGCCCAACGGAGAACAGGCACATAGATACGTTCTGGCACGCCGTCTTCGGCGTGTCCGATTTCCTTCGGGTCAAGCAGTAAGAAGGCTGCCACAGGCACGACGGTGATGGCGACGATGAACGATGCCAGTAGTGAGTAGGTGACGGCGAGACCGAAGGGCAGGAAGAACTCGCCGATGATGCCACCCGTAGAACCGAGCGGCAAGAATACCACGACAGTGATGACCGTTGCGGCAAAAATCGCCACGCTGACGTCACGGGTGCCTTTGATGATGGCTTGTTTCTTGTCCCCACCTTCTTGCACATTGCGGAAGATGTTTTCTAACACCACGATGGAGTCATCTACGACGCGCCCAATGGCGACCGTTAAGCCGGACAGCGTCATGATGTTGAGGGTAATGCTTTGCGGGAACAAACGCAGCAGGAAGGTGAGGATATCATTGCCTTCGGCGATGGGCACCAGCAAGCCATTGACGGCGGGCGGGATCCAGCGCATGAACACCATCGCCATCAAGACCGACAGCGGGATGCTGATCGCGGTGACGAGGGTACTGCGCCATGCGGGGTAGGGCAGTTTGCCGGGATAGAGCGCAACCGCCAAACCGACGACGACACCTGCCGACAACATCACGCGCACCACAATGTCTAATTGATTGAATGCTGTGCCGAGATCCGCCCCAGTGGTGTTTACCTGCGAGACTGTCAGCAAGAGCAAGATGCCGAGGAAGAGACCCACAAGCACCACGCCGACAATCGCACGGGGACCGCGCGACCATGCGCCATTGCTCAAGAAGACGAGGATGACGACGATGGCGAAGACCGCACCTAAGCCACCTTCGCGCGCCACACCGCTGATCGATTCTTCGACGAAGCTGGCTTGTTCAAAGCCGACAGTGACGGTGATGTCATCGCGCTCGGCGTCGAGTTCCTCCAGAATGTCTTCTACCGTATGGAAGGCTTCAATATTGTTGGCGTCGCCCGTTTTATAAACGGTGACGTTTAGGCTGCTGTTGCCATTCAAACGGGTGACGGTGGTGGTGGGTACGAATGGTGTCGCACCAGAGGCAATCCGTTCTTGGACATCGGCGGGCAACGCAGCGACAACCTCATCGCTCAAGAGTTGTAATGCTTCTAAGCGCAGTTCCCCAAGCAGGTCGGGCTGGCGCTCCACCATGTAATCCAACATGTCGGGCGTCAAATTGCCAAACAGATTGGGGGCAAATGCCGCACCCTGTGAAGTGTCGAAGAAGTTATTCAAGAACGTGGGCACGTTCGGGAAGAAGCGGAAGAAGTCGTCGGCGGTATCCAATTCCACGCCGATGAAATCGCCGATGAACTGCCAATCATCATTTAAGGCGGGTGCATCGGGGTCGGCGGGGGCGACATCTTGTTGATAGAGCGCTGATTGTGCATCGGCGGCGGTCGGTTGGGTGCCGGCGATGATGGCGCTGACGGTTGCGGCGGTTTCTTCGGGAAGTGTGGCGACCACTGCTTCAGGCAGCGATTCAAGTGTGGCGACGCTAAACTTAATCACGACATCAGCGCTGAGTTCCGCGTAGAAGTTGGGGTCGTTGAGTGCCAAGAACCGCAAAACACCGGGGGTTAAGCTGTTGAATAACCGGACTTCATACCCCGCGAAACTCGCTGGGATAGCGGTATCGAGCGTGTTCAAGATGCTGGCAGCACTGCCATCGCCCAATGCCAACAATTGGCGGGCGTTGGTCAGGGGTTGGTTGGCGAACTGCGGCTGATTCGACAGCGTGTTCCAGACTTGATCCAACGGCGGGGCGATGATGGGCAAAGCGAGAACCGCATCCGAGAAGGCATCATAGACACCCGCAGACAGTCCAGCGATAAAGGTGGGGTCATACTCCGCCAAGAAGCTGATCACTTCGGGGCTGAGTTGTCCGATTAAGCCAGCCGCGCCGCCGGGGATAGAAACAGCGGGGATGCCTGCTTGCCCACTGGCTTCGGGGTTGTCCAGCAACAGCAGGAAGCTGAGTAAATCGGCGGCGCGCAAGGAACTGGTGCCTAATTGGGCAGCGAATTGTTCCGGCAGTTGGATGTTGAGCATATCATCGGCGGTATCTAACTCGAAGCCGAGTCCGCCGCCAAGGAGACTGAAGAAGAAGGGCAGTGCCGGACCTTCGGGAATGGTGACGGTTTGTTCTGGCGCTGTGTCATCCGTGGTCGCCGGGGTTTCTGTCGTTTCGGTGGTCGTCGCTTCGGCTTCGGGGGCGGTTGTCGCAGCAATTTCGCCGACGCCTGTGCCCGCGATGCTGAAGGATGCCAGCGGCAGGTCATCAAAGCTGAAGGTGATTAATGAGGGCGGTTGAATGCGCCACGCATTGGGGAGATCGACCGGTTCAGGAGCGGTGTTTTCGCCAGTGATCGCCCGTGCGAGTGCTTTTGCCGCCAGTTCGTCACGGGTAAACCCATCCAGATTGGCGATGAAGTCAGCGGGCAACGAGGCGAAAACTTCTTCTGACATTGCCGCCAAATGATCGGATTCAAAATATTGGATCATGGTGGGGTCAATGGCAAGCATTTGGGCGATGGTGTCGGGGGTCAGGTCATCTGTTTGACCCAAAGCGCCGACGATTTGACCCGTAGTCTGAAACGTGTTGATCGTCGCGCCCAAACCACGAGTCAAGGTGCGCATTTCACGGATATCGGCGGCGTTCTTGAAGAACGGGCTGATGCTTGACCAGCTTTCGGGCAGTGCTGGAATGCCTTCGGACAAGGTCACATCCAAGGCGCTGAGGGTGGCAACAGCGGCATCGTCCAGTTCGCCCAAACTGAGATCCGTGAGTTTGGCACGGACAATTGCCCACACTTCGGGGGTCAGTTGCAAGAGCAGACTACGTGGTGCTTCATTTTCTCCATCGGTGGGGGCGGCGTCTTGAGAAGCACCGGCTTCGTCGGGCAGGACTTGCCCACCACTGACTTCGACACGCGCCACGAGCGGGATGTTTTCTAGCAAGGGGGCGACTTCTTGTTCCACCAAACGACGTAGCGCGTTGGTTTCTGCCGCGTCAGCGCTGGTTTGATCCGCCAAATAGGCGACGAGCGTGCGGGTCGTTTCAGGAGACAGGGATTCCCACACGGCGGGGGAGAGTTGGAAAACAAAATTGGCATCCCTCTCTTCGAGGAAGATCAAGACATCGGCGCTGAGGTCATTGAGCAACCGTGCGCTGAATGTCGAGGCGTCTTCGCCTTCGGGGGGGGTGATTCGGCGCAGGGGCAACCAAACACCATCAAGCGCAGTTTGTATTTCTGCGCGGAGTCGTTCAGAATTGACGCCAAAGTTGTTGCGAGCCGTAATGACGGCACCGAACGAACTCGTCGTAGTCGATTCCAAGTTGACAATTTGCGGGATAGCATCGAGGGAAGATTCGAGACGTTCTGTCACGATACCCAGAACTTGTTCCCCTGTCATACCGCCAGCTTGTGCCAAAATAATCGTCTGGGGAAATTCGATGGAGGGGATAAGCTCTTGTTTAAGTTGGGTGACGGCAACAACGCCAGCGACAGAAATGGCAATAGCCAGCAAAATGGTGATAAGGCGGAAGCGCAACGATAAGCGCGTCAATGCGCTAAAGATGGGTTTCATGTATGAGATGCTCCTGATTGTTCAGGTTATTCTGAAGAGGTTGTTACAGACTTCACAAGTATAACGTGCGTCAGAACGGAATGGAATGCAGTACCATTAAGGTATTGAGCAGCAATTTGCCGCATGTGTAATATATCATCATGAGTTTGAAAGCGAACCAGCCCTTATGGACGACTATCTAGGACAGTTCAAGTCTCGGAAGCGAAAGACTCAGGATTTAGTCGCTATCTCGCCGACAGGTCTGATTTCCTTGCCGCGCGAGCAGCGCTTGATTATTCGTGTTTTATTGCGCGAGTCAGTTGGCGATGGCATGACCCATGCCGATCTATTGTCGGCAACGGAATTAAGCGAAACGGCGTTGATGGAAGCGCTGGGCGGGCTGTCCGCACAGGGCTGGATCACGACCTCACAAGAACATACGGGGGAAATATACTACCGTGCGATGCTGCGCGTCATCCAACGACAATCGGCACGGAGCAGTACCTGGGATTTGCTGATGGATATCGATGACAATCCCCCTCGTCGATCCAACTTCAGCAAGGACATGGAAGACAATCTCCGGCGCTTTTTGCCATCTGCCTTGTTTGAACGGTTGCCCGATGTGACGGCGATGACCGACGCGGTACAGCATTTGAACCGACTGCATCGTGCGGTATCGGCGTATTTGCCTTTGTATATCGCCGAGGGCGACATCATGAGCGCCGAACGGTATACGGCGCTTCGTTTAGGGACGTTTGTTTTTGCGGATGTTTCCGGTTTCACCGCCATGTCCGAATATCTGGCGCGGCACGGGTCGGGCGGGGCGGAAACGTTGACGATGGTGATGAATACCTATTTTGCGGAAATGCTCGATATTCTCGCCAAAAGTGATGGACAGGTTTTGAAATTTGCGGGTGATGCGTTGTTGGCATTTTTCCCTGCGAAGCGCAAAGAGGATATCACCGATGCTCACAAAGCGATCCGCGCTGGATTGCGGATGCAGCGGGCGATGATGTCGGTATTTCAGCCCATCCACGATGTCGTTCTGCTGGATTTGATCGGACGCGAACACGAACAACGGTTAACGATGACGGCAGGCGTGGCACGGGGGCTGTTGTTTGAAACGCTGGTGGGCAATTCGGCACAGTCCGAACTGTTGATTCAGGGTGAACTTCCCGGCTTAGCGATGGAGGCGGAAGCGGTTGGCATTGGCAATGATGTGATCATTGACGCGGCGCTGGCAGAACTTTTGAAGAATGATTACACGCTTACGCCCGTTGGCGATAAATTCATGCAGGTGATGGATATTTATGGTGACAAACTAGACGACTATGAAGTTGAACTGCCGGTACGGCGACGTGCCAAATCGGGGGCATTATTTGATCGCGAACCAGAAAACCTGCAAGAACACATGCGCATCACCCTAGAAAAATTGATCCCCGCAGCGTCGTATTTGGCTCCAGCGGTGCTGAATCAATTGATTTTGAGCGAAGATTATCGCGTGGCGGCGGAGAATCGGTATGCGGTATCGATGTTTGTGCATGTGACCGGTTTTGCAGAAATGCTCAATACCTGGGGGGCGTCCCATCTGGATGAGGTGACTAATCTAGTTGAGCGCTATTTCTCGATGGTGCAACCTTTGATCAGTGCGCGGGGCGGGTCATTTATCCGTTCTGACCCGTATGAATTGGGCGTCAAAATGCTGGTTATCTTCGGTGCCCCGGTTGCCCATACCGATGATCCGTTGCGGGCGGTGGATACGGCGTTGGCGCTGCATCGGCAGTTGGTGATGTTGTTGCAGCGGGAGCGCGAGTTGTTGCCGGAAGCGCTGCGACCGGGACTTATGATCGAGCAGCGTATTGGGGTGGCACGAGGCGAAGTGTTTGCGGGGGAAGTGGGTTGGCGGGCACGCCGAGAATACACGGTGATGGGCGATACCGTCAATTTGGCGGCGCGCTTGATGTCCAAATCGGCATTTGGCATGACATGGATTGATGAACGCATGTATGAGCGGGTTCAGTATCGCTATGCGACGGAACCCACAGAACCCTTGCGCTTAAAGGGCAAGGGGGGGTTGATTCAGGCGTATAGCGTGACGGCGGCGCGCGGGGCACAACTTGCGACTCCTGACGTGGAAGAGACTTTTGTGGGACGGTCGCTGTTGCTGTTGACGATCAGCAGGGCTTTAGAACAAGCAGCGGCGGCACGGCAACGGCGGGCATTTTTGTTGAGCGGCGAAGTGGGGTCTGGCAAGACGCGCGTTGCTCGTAAACTGGCGATGACGGCACAAGCGAATGGCTATGCTGTTGCGCTGGCACATCCGCAAGCAGGGGCGTCACGCGGGGTCTTGTGGGCGTCGGTTTTGTCCGCTCTGTTGTACATTCCGGCGGATGTTGTATTTGAAGCGGCGCGGATGACGGCACGGGCGGGGTTGGTGTCGTTGGGATTGGATGACGATATTGAGAACCTGCTCCAGCTCATTTTGGAGGAGGGGGGTGTCTATGAATATGATGGGACGATTGCCACCAACTTAATGTCGCGGCGCGAGTTGGCGGCGTTGATGGTGCGCTTTTTCATCGCTTACACCAACCGGACCCCCACGCTGATCATCATTGATGATATTCAACAAGCCGGGTCGGACGCGCTGGCGATCTTGCGCACCTTATTGTTGGATGCACATGAAATGCCGTTGGTGATTGCAGGCACTTGTGACCTTACGCAGGTGATCGATCTGCCGGCGGAACGGTTTGATTTGAGCGATCTCAACGAGGATGAAACCGAACAGGCAGCAGCATCGTACTTAGGGGCGACCGAATTAGGAACCCGGTTGCGCCAAAAGATTTGGAACAGCAGTGGTGGGCGTCCGCTTTTCATTGAGGCGCAGTTGCGCGCTTTGCGGGATGCCGACTTGTTGTTTCAAGCGGGCTGTGTGGTAGAGGTGCGCCCCTCGGTGACCGAAATGCCGCTGCCAGATGATGTGCGCGACCTCATCAGCGCGCGTATCGATCAACTGAGTGTAGAAGAACAGACGGTGATCCGGGCTGCTTCGGTCTTGACCGATTCTTATTCCTCGGCGGTCACGGTGGAGGCGCTCAAAGAGGTGGCAGAAATGCCCGATGAAGCCCTTGTGACGCAAATTATTGCGCGTTTAGATATCATGGGGCTGTTGGTATGGGGAGAAGGGGATTCTTGCCATTTCCATCATGGCTTGGTGCAACAAGCCATATATGCTAATTTGACGAGGGCGGCGCGCTTGAAATTGCATCGGCGGGCGGCGGAGCATTGGCAACGGCGCACCGATAGCACCCAGCCGTTTCGTTTGTCTTATCATTTGGCACGGGTTGGATTGTTGCCGAAAGCGGTGGAAGTATTGACGGACGCGGCAGAAGGGTGTGCTGTCGATGACGCAGAACGCGCGGTCAGCTTATACTTGGCATCTTTGGAACTGTTGCCAGACCAACGACACATCAGTGCTGAGATTGAACGCTTGCGAGGATTGTACAACTTATAAATAAAGGGTGTAGGGGCATGAGTGGTTCATGCCCCATACTTAGGAAAATGGTCGAAAAAGGCGGAAAACGGTGTTAGCTAATCAGCAGTTTGGCGACATTTTTTAGCTTTTGCGTGATCGGATGATTTGGATAGCGCAGAACAAACACCCCCGCGCTCGCCAAGATCATCATTTCATCGGAGTGCGGCAAGATGGCACCGACAGGACAATTGTAGATACCTTCAACCCGTGCCCGTATTTCTTCAAAATCAAACGAGGTCGGGGTTTTATTGACGATCAACAACATCTTGGGAACATCCAGCTTGCGCGCCACTTCGACGGTCACGCCGGTGCCCTGATAATCTTGTTGATCGGGGCGCATGATGATGGCAAGGGCGTCGGAAATAGCGACCGAGAGCAACGTTTCTTCGTTCAAGCCGGGGTGGGTGTCGATGAGCAGGATATCCAGCTTAAGTTCGCGCACGAGGCTTTGAAACCCGTCATTCAGCAACCCGACATCATAGCCTTCACGCAAGATACGGGCGATTTCGCCGACCTTGATGCTGGATGGAGTCAAGTAGATTTTGCCGCCGGGGGGGATGGCACCCACACCGCCTTGCTGTTTGCTGTTCATATTTTCGGTGACATCGTGCGCGGCTTTTTCAATTTCGCACTTGCCCCACAAATAATCGTTGAGCGAGTATTTCATATCCTCTTCGTGCAAGCCGAACAGGACATGAATGCCGGGTGAGTTAATATCGGTGTCAATGACACCAACGCGCAAACCCTGCGACGCATAAATCGCGGCAAGATTGGCGGTGGTGTTTGATTTTCCCGTACCACCGCGAAATGAGTGGACCGAGATGATTTTTGACATGAGTCAAGCTCCTCATGATGATTTGCACAGGGCGACAATTAAGCGAATTCTAACCGTTAATGAGCGCGGCGTCCATAAAAACTGTTCTCATCCTTAAAAATGTCACAACCAAAAGGCTGTTTCCCCCTCAAACGAGGTAGGAAAAATCCCCCGCCCGATCCCCGCTTCGATAGATTCGCTTTGGTGGACGGTCACCGGATGGCGTGCAGGTCGAGATGCCCCATAGTGAAAAAGTGTGAAGACCAAAACGGACTCTAAGGCTTTTTCGATGGTGAAAGGGGCTTCAGCCCTGATGTGCAGCGGTTGTACTGATGTTTCTGAAGATTGAAGAAACGCTTCGCTCTCGTTCAGCCGAAATAAACTCCCCCACGCTGGTGGCTCAATCCGTCCGTTGACGAGGGCGTATAAACGCGGCACGCCAGCGCGGATAATCTCGACAGCTGAAAATTGTGCGTCTAGCTCATCCTCCCAACTCCCTAAAGCAAGTCCAGCTTCGCGCGTCAATTTCCCTTCAATATGCAGTACAACTCGTTTGCCACGAAGCAATCGTGACGGTAGCAGCAAGGGCAGTAAACTGGCAGGAATCCCTTCCCCCGGTTGAACACTCGCTCCCGCAATGTGATGATACAGCAATAATCCATCACTGCGATAGATGCGTGCTATACCAGTGAGATAAATTCCTTCGCGTTTGTCTTGGGTGACGAGGTTTAGCCCAACGATATGGTCGGCATAGGGGAGCGGTTCTGCGAGCAAGTAGGGCGTCCCACCGACACGGGCGAGCAAGCCCATAATCAAAAAGGACATGCGGTTGGGATCATGGATATCCGCTTCATGAATGATCAATGAGGATAATCCGCGTCCGATGGTTTGCAAACGGGCGTAGCGTTCGCTGACGGCTTCCTCTTCCGTTTGGTCGGCGGCATTGGTTTCGTCCGGCAACAGGATCAAGAGGACATCGGCGTTTTCTTTTGCCAGCAAACGAACGGCACTGTCGAGGTTGGTCTGCGAGACGACGCGCATATCACGCACACGGGTGATCTCTAGTTTCAAGCCCGACTCGCGGTCAAAAGCGCGCCGCAACGCTTCCAAAAAATCGCGCGCACCCTCGGCGACGCCATCAATGACCGCGATCTTTAAGGTGGCGTTGGGCAGGGTTTTGGGCAGTTGTGCCGCGCCATGCGCCAAGAAATCGACCGCCAATTTTTCTCGCACAAACGGGCGTGGGCGTCCATCCCCCCACAGCAAGCTAATTTGCGGCGTCGCCACTTGGAATAGTTCGGGCGTGGTTTTGGTGGCATAAGCATTGCCGATGATGCCGATTTCTTTTACCACATCGGCGACGATCTTCACCATCTGGGCATGAGCGGCGGGTTTGAGATGCAAGGCGCGGTCAAGCTGTCCTTTGTTGATGGCAAACTGGGTGATGTCTTCGGGACGGATGACGAGATCGAGCGCGTCGGTGACATAATCGTAATCCCGTATCCCTGACCCCACCCGTACCACCCAATGAGCAGCGGGGGCGGCTTCGATCACAGTGCGCATGGTGGCGTTGGAGGACAGGGTTAGCAGGCGGGCACGTTGTTCCCCTACTAAGCCGACCAACCGTAAAATCTCGCCTTGCAAGCCTGTGAGTTTATCCGACACCCACAAGCCGACCATGCTGGTGGCTTCGGACAAGGTATCGATATAGGCTTGCAAATCCGGCTCATACAGCAAGCGCGAGATGACCGACACTGACAGCGCCGGCGCGTCGGCAACCGACCAGGTGCGCATCCGGTATTCGCGCTGGACGCGCGTACTTTTGATGGTGAAGACGGTGCGCGCCAAAGCATCAAGGATAATGGGATCAAGGACGGATGCTGGTCCACGGACCACCCAATCGGCGATCTGCCCGGAAGTCGGATGCCAGTCAAATTCTTCATGAATGCCCCTCAACGCCGCAAAGAGACGCGGATAGGCGGCACGCAGATCGTCCACAAAGGTGTCTAAACGCGGGGCGGTGACGGTGGTATCGGTCAGCAAGTGCCCGCCGATCCATGCCCACTGTCCACCGAAGGCTTCACGCAGCGCATTGGCAGTACGTCCCCCCATGCGGCGGGCGTGTTGTTGGGTAAATTCGTCCCCTTCGGTGATTAATCGGTACGCAAAGAGCGGCGGCAAGGATTCCGCCCGAATGGGAAAGACTTCGACAAATAAATGTTGATCAGACATGATATCGGCTGTCGTTCGTTTCCCTGAAGGTATCAAAACAAGGCTTGGCAACCCTCGTGCAACTAGGTCGCTATCGGACGGGTTTCGTCGTTGCCCCACTCTTTCCACGAGCCATCATAGACGCTGCCGCCCGAAAATCCGGCAGCGCGCAATGCCAGCAACCCAAAACTTGCCGAGACGCCGCCATTGCAATAAAAGATGACTTGCGCCGCGTCGGACTCCGTCGTTACCCCTAACGCCGCGAAATGGGCACGTAGGGCGTCGGGTGGGAGCAGATACCCATCGCTATCGAGCATATCGGCGCGGGGCAAGTTGAATGCCCCCGGAATATGCCCGCCGCGCGCCGCGCGTGAAGCTTTCCCTGAGAATTCGGCAGGGGTGCGGACATCGATTAATTTCTGAGCTGTGCCGTCGGTTAAACCGGCACCGACTTGCCCGCCATCCCGATACAAGGCGGGAATCGGTTGGGCGTGTAATGTCCCTAGTGGGAGGATTGGGACTTCGGCGGTCGTGGGGTGTTGTTCGGCAAGCCAATGTTGCCAACCCCCTTCTAAGATCGAGACTTGGGGATGCCCATAATAGTTTAGGCTCCACCACAAGCGGGCGGCAAACATGCCGTTGGCGTCGTCATAGGCGATGACGTGGGTATCGGCGTCGATGCCAAGCCGCTGCATGACCGCTGTATAGCGCTCGGCAGGCGCGATTTGGGCGTGGCGGGGGTCGGCGGGGTCGGTGATTTCATGCACCCAATCGACAAACGCTGCGCCGGGGATATGGTTTTGGAGATAGTCGTCATAATGATTAAAGTAATGGGGAAGCGGTTCACTTGCCGGTCGGACATGCCCGCGAATATCGACGATCCGCACTTTCGGATCGTCCAGATGTGCCGCTAACCATGTGGTTGTCACCAACGGATTGATCATCATGCCTCATCTCAGCCGAACGCCAAATCCCACGAACCTCAACCGGACTTGCGCGTGTCCCTACAATGTTTCCTCAACAACGGTTATCATTCTAGCCTGATATGAGAAAATTTGCTGTGCTATCCGTTTCTACATTTTGGGCGGTGTTGATGTCGATCAGCAGCGCCCAAGACGCTGCTGCGCAAACGTTGGTGCCATGTTCTGAGCGCCCAACTGCGCTCAGCGAACCTTGGATTCCTTCGGGGATGGCGTGCTTAGAACGAGTGCTAGAAGATTCGTCGGCGGGGGAGTTGGGGTACAGTGCGTTGGCGGCAGTGCCCAGCGTGGATAGTCGCGATGGCGCATTGCTGTATGCCACGCGCCCGTGGGCAGGGCAGGTGATCGCCTTAAGCGACGGCGATGGCGACGGCTTGCCGGAAACACCGACTGTCCTCCTTGAAGGGCTGACGTTGCCCAATGGTTTGACTTATCACGAGGGCGCGCTGTACATCAGCGGGGGCGCACACTTGTATCGCTGGCGCGCGGGCGTGCTGACGACATTGGTGGATGACCTGCCAACGGGGGAATTTTGGACTGGCGGCGTCGCCATTCTGGGAGATCGGCTGTATGTCGGGATTGGCGCACGCTGTGATAGGTGTGAACGCTCCGATGAAGCGGAGTACGGCACGGTTTTGAGCTTTACCCTTGGGGGCGAAGATCGGCGGGTGGTCGCGCGGGGCTTGCGGTTTCCGGCGGCGCTGATGGCGTTTGAGGGCGCGCTTTATGTTGGGGATAGCGCTGCGGATGCTGCTTTTGCTATGCCTCAACAGGATGAGATCAATCGTTTTGTGCCCACGTTAAATGGCGATATCCCCGATTTTGGCTTTCCCGCTTGTCCGGGAGGGGTGGTGCGCGGGGGCAACCCCTGTACCGGGGAGGTGTCGCCTTTTGCCCTGCTGCCGACCGAAAGCATCCCGACGGCGATGGCGTTGTATCACAGTGAAGCGTTGCCCGCGCTGACGGGGCGCTTGCTGGTGGTGCTAAACGGGTCACGACAGCAAGTGGAATTGCGCGGTTATCGCTTGGTGGCGTTGGATCTGGTGGAAACGGTATGGGCGGGGACGATGAATGGCGTTATGCCGGCACAAACCCTCAACGACGCCGACTCGGAATTTACACCGGATGAGATGAGCTATCGAGGCAGTGGCTTTTATCCCCACCGTCCCCTGAGCGTCGCTGTGACCGATCAAGGATGGGTCTATCTGAGCATTGGCGGCGGGCGCATATTGGCACTGCGTCCTTGAAATTACGGAAGAGAGCAATGCAATGCCTTATTGGTTAATCGACACCCTCAAAGGGTTGCCGCTGTATTTGATCGCCTATTTTTGTGTGGGGACGCCTTGGGCGTGGGCGCTTTTGCCTTTTGCTGACCGTCAGAGCCGTGTCGTGATGACGGCGGTTGCCGGGGCGCTGGGGGCGGCGCTGATCACCGCATGGATGTTTGTTTTGGGCACGATCAGCGGGCAGACCGGACAGGCATTGTTACGGTTCGATCTGATTTTTGCGGGCATGGTGATCATGGCGGTGGTGGGCGTGATCGCTGTCCGTTGGCGCGGCTCAGCCGATAGTGTCCCACAGTCGGTCAGGGTGTCTTTTGCGTTGGATGAGCGCGTTTTGATTGGGATGATCCTAGCGGCGGTCGTCGTGCGGTGGGTCGTCACGTCGTATTGGCCTTTCACGATGTATGACGCTTTGTGGGTGTATGGCTATGAGGCACGTTTGTACAGCCTTACGGGGATGATTCCTACGACGATTGGGTATTACCCGCAATTCTTGCCTTTGCAATTCACGCTGGCACAATTGTTTGTAGGCGGGGTGAGTGACCATGCCGCGCGCGCAGTTATCCCGCTGTTGCATGTCGGGACTATTTTGGCGGTATACACATTGGGCGTGCGCTTGTTTACGCGCCGTGTTGGAGTGTTCGCGGCGGCGTTGTGGGCGCTTTATCCGCATGTGGGGGAGTGGGCGCGGGCGGGCGATCTCGAAATACCCCTGACGTTTAGTTTTACGCTGGCGGCGGTCTTTTTCCTGTTGGCGTGGTTTGGGGAAGCGCCGCGCCGTCGTTATGCCGTGCTTTCGGGGGTGATGCTGGGCATCGCCTTATGGACAAAACCGACGGCTGGGGCGTTTGCGCTGGGGGTCGGTTTGATGGTGGCGCTAGACTTGGTACGGGTACGCGGACAGTGGCGGGCATGGTTGCCACGTTTGGAAGTCGCCGTGCTGACAGGGATCGCTTGTGCGCCGCTGGGCGGGGTCTGGTATGTGCGCAATTTGCTGCTAGGGCATAACGCGGTTGATTTCCCGCCTTCATTTTGGCAAACCATTGCCGAGCGCGGTGCCGACGAATTTAGTTTTCCGTTGCTGGCGTTGGTGGTGACGGTTGCCTATCTGCTCGTCTTTTACCCGAATGCGCGCAAATTGGCAGTGGGCGGGGGCTTGGCATTGATTTTGGGGGCGTTGCTGCCTTCGATGTTCGCGCCGCGCCGTTTGACCTTCATCGAGATCGGGTTGTTGATCGCGGGGAGCCTTGTCCTCTATAGGGT
>Ga0163154_10001191_pt1 | contig 40359 bp, 26 predicted proteins | sample OliLakLV19MP9P1_FD_148649 | JGI IMG/M metagenome (GOLD analysis project Ga0163154, IMG submission 148649) | Freshwater microbial mat bacterial communities from Lake Vanda, McMurdo Dry Valleys, Antarctica - Oligotrophic Lake LV.19.MP9.P1 | ecosystem: Environmental > Aquatic > Freshwater > Lake >... | reverse complement strand
CTATTATTTCACCGCCATGTGCTTTAATAATATCATAACTCAGGCTCAGGCCAAGTCCTGTTCCTTGCCCTGTGGGTTTTGTTGTGAAGAAGGGTTGAAATATTTTATCCAATACTTTTTGTGGAATGCCGTTGCCGTTGTCGGTAACTCTTATTTCTACATTACCGTTTATCTTTTTAGTAGAGATAGACACGGTTGGTTCGTAGGGATTACCAGCTTCGACAACTTGTCCCGATTTTTCGGGAGGCTCAGCCTGACATGCCTTCTTTTTCTCATCAACTACATAAAATGCATTCGTCAGTAAATTCAACACCACTCTTCCAATATCCTGCGGAATGATATTTATTTTTGCGATGCTTTCATCGAAATCTGTTTTCATTGTTGCATTGAATGATTTGTCTTTTGCCCGTAAGCCATGATAGGTCAATCGCAAATATTCATCGCACAAAGCATTGATGTCTGTTGGTTCTTTTATGCCGCTGCTGCTGCGGCTGTGTTGCAACATTCCTTTTACAATATCGCCTGCTCTTTTGCCATGATAATTTATTTTTTCAAGATTTTGTTTTACATCATTTGCAATTTCTTTTGCTTCATCATAATTTCCTTTCGCCATCTCCTCATTCATTTCATCTACCAACTCTGTACTTACTTCACTAAAATTGTTAACGAAGTTTAACGGATTTTGTATCTCATGCGCAATGCCTGCGGTGAGTTCTCCAAGGCTGGCCATTTTTTCGGATTGGATGAGTTGGGTTTGGGTGGATTTTAGATCGTGTAAAGTAGTTTCCACTTTTTGCTTTTGTTCTTGCAAAACAAGATTTGCTTTATGTTTTTCCCGGTTATTCCTGTATAGCAGAAAAGCAATTATACCCAACGTAACCAACCCGATAATTAAACCATAGACCTTTATTTTATTTTGAAAATCAAGTCTCTCTTTCTCCAATTGCTGTAAGCGTAATTGCTCTCTTGCCATTACACCTTGCACCTGCTTTAATTTATCATTACTATAAAGATCGTCTTTGATGTTTAGTGCCAACTTAAGGTATTTGTAGGCACTATCTGGTTGGTGTGTTTTATAGTACGATTGTGAAAGATTTTCATAGGCACTTTGTAATTGATCTTTAAATCCTAATTCCGCAGCAATTTCAATTGCCTTATGCGCATAATTATTTGAACTGTCGTAGTGATTTGTTTCTAAAAAAATCCGGGAGATGGAATTCAGCGTCCAGACCTTCCCCAAAACATTTTTAGCATCACCATAGCCAAGGGCTTCCCTGGCGTATATAAGCGCCGAGTCGTACTGGTTATCAGCAATAAAACCTTCTGCGATTGTACCAGTTATCATAGAAAGTGATTTTATATCACCTGATTGCCTTGCATAATATAACCCCATACGGCCATATAACAATGCAGAATCAGGATATTTTTGTTGGGCATAGGATCCTGAAATATTATTAGCAATACCGGAAAGCGAGACTACATCATTTACCTCTTTTGCAATCAGCATTGCTTTTATATTATATTCAATTTCTTTTACTTTGTCACCTGCATAATAGTAAGCATTACCTAATTTACGATAGGCAGCAAGAATTTTAGCTGTATCTTTTTGTTGTTCAGACCGATTGGTAATTTCCAAAGTAGAAGAAAGGGCGGTAACATAATCTCCCCTTTTCGCCAATTGATCATTTATGATTAGTTGAATGAAGTCCAGGTTCCGATCATCGTTTACCGATTTCAGGAAACGGACAATGGCTGCTGATTTTTGAACAAAAGATGTATCGCTGTTTAGGTTATCCAAATAATCGGTAAGGTGGTATAATTTGTCCTCGTCGGTTTTGGCTGATGCATACTTCCGTATAACACTATCGGGAATAGCTTGCCCCGCAGCCATTCCACACATACCAGCAGTTAACATCCATAAAAACAAATACTTTAATAAATTATACATGAGTTACAGGTAAGTTAATGATGAAAGTTGTTCCTTCTCCTTCTTTCGTCTCTACTTTTATTTCTCCACCATGTGCTTTCACAATATCATAACTCAAACTCAATCCCAATCCTGTACCCTGCCCGGTTGGTTTAGTGGTAAAGAAGGGTTGAAATATTTTATCTAATATTTTTTGAGGGATGCCGTTGCCGTTATCACTCACTTTTATTTCCACCCTATCACCAATTTTTTTTGTGCTTACTGAAACTGTTGGTTCATATTTAACCGCTGTCGGGGTTGAAACCGCCGACAGGGTTTTTTCGTTAACCGCATAAAAAGCATTCGTCAATAAATTCAAAACCACTCTTCCTATATCCTGCGGAATGATATTTATTTTTCCAATTGAATTATCAAAATCAGTTTTGATGGTGGCATTAAATGATTTATCCTTTGCTCTAAGGCCATGATAACTCAATCTTAAATATTCATCACACAAAGCATTGATATCTGTTGGTTCTTTTACGCCACTGCTGCTGCGGCTGTGTTGCAACATTCCTTTTACAATATCGCCTGCTCTTTTGCCGTGATGGTTTATTTTTTGCTCATTTTCTTTAATATCATTGGCTAATTCAATTGCCAATTGCATATTGCCAATTGCCAATTCAGCCTTCAATTCATCAATCAATTCAGTATTTACTTCACTAAAATTATTGACAAAGTTTAATGGGTTTTGTATTTCATGCGCAATGCCTGCGGTGAGTTCACCAAGGCTGGCCATTTTTTCCGATTGTACTAATTGCTTTTGTGCGGCCTGTAAATTGGTCAGTGCATCTTCAGCTCTTTGTTTTTCTTCTTTTAATCTTTGCAGATCAATTCTTGCTTGCGACAGATCTTTAAAACGGGAATAGGCAAGAGAAAAAACAGAAGCGGCCCTTTTTAATAAGCCAAAACTTTCATCCGAAATATCGCCGGGTGTAGCAGCACCAATGGCACCATGAGAAAATTTATATAAATGATAGGTCCGGTCAGGGATCGCATCGCCATAATACCCACGGAAGGCAACAGATTTTTCTTCGCAATAGTTTATCCACTCTTTACGGTTTGCGCCCTGCATCACAATAGAAGTTTTGTTATTGGCCGACTTATAAAATTTAAGCATCTCCCTGCCAACCCAAGTATCGTTGAGGTGCAAAGCAAAATAATCGTTCACTAATTTCTTCTCGTCAGATCGCAGATCTTTTAAAGCATACCAGCATTCTGCTTTCTCAGCATTTTCATCATTAATGTAGATGCTGCACGTTTCTAATTCTTCCACGCCCAGTACACCCATTTCCTGGCGAAGTACTTCGGCTACTTCTTTTAGCTCTTCGGGTTGCTGCATGGCCAATGCCCTTGCCCTTACTCTTTCCAAAGCCGCTTCTATCTGTGCTTCTCTTAACTGTTCTTCCGAGTTTTTAAGATCTTCAAACCTTTTATATGCCAGGTCAAAGGCCCCGCCCATTTTAGTAAGTATCGACTCAATTTCATCTGCAGGTGGGGCCAACAAATCGAGAATCATCCTGCCATTATTCAGTGGAACTGTCGGATGATAACCTTTTTGTAATCCTGAGTCTTTGATAAACTGCTCAGCTTCCTCAGCCTCTTTTACTTTATTGTTTTCCCGAAGCCAATCACAGGTAATTTGTAAGGATTTTGTATCCTGAACGACCACGGTATAGTTTGTCCCTTTTTCCCAAACCTTTCTCAAATAGAAATCAGGATGGGTTTTTTCCATGTCGAAGGGGACGTCTAATGGAGTATGCATACTTTCTCCATTCAACTCTAAAGAAGTTAGATCCCAACTTCGGAACATGCCATTCTTTTCTTTCAATAAAATAGCGGCGGCGGCAACACCCGGAATATCCAAACCTATTACTTCCTCTTTCAGCTTAATGACTACTTCCAGAATTTCTTCGGATTTGAACATAGCCAAGGCTCTTGCCCGAACCCGTTCCACAGCCAAATTGATCTGTGCTTCTCTTGTTTGTTCTTCTGCTTTTTGCAGATCAAGAAATCGCTGGTATGCCAGATTAAAAGCCCCGGCCATTTTGACTACAATAGCTTTTGTATCATCAGTAGGGGCAGTAATCATATCGACACTCAGCAAGCCATTGGCAAATACTCCAAAAGGATTCCACTGATGTTTTAATTTTCTCTGAACCAAGGCTTCCCTCAAAACATTGGCCATCTCAGAATCTACCTGCTCCCACTCTTCTACAGCTCTTTTTATTCTTTCGATTGGGTATTCCAGAATGAAATAACTTCGGTTTTTTTCCTTAAAAATCCGCCAAGGTTCTCCCAGCATATCAAAATTATTGGGATTGTATTTGATTGAAAAGTTTAAAGGATCGCTCATTTTCCCAGGGCTGGAAAGGTCATAGCACGTAGCCAGGTCCTGATCATCAAATAACCAAATCGAGACACCGGAGATACCAGTTGGGTCAAGGGCCGTTACCTGATTCATCAACTCCTGGTTGACCTTGTGCAAGTCACCTTTTTGAAACATCGCCAGCGCAGTTGCTCTTACTCGTTCTACAGCCAGATTAATCTCCGCTTCCCTTGTCTGTGCCTCTGCTTTTTTTAGATCAAGGAAACGTGTATAGGATTGGTCAAACACTTTTGCAAAGCGTTTTAGGATGTCCGTTTCCTTTTCTCCTAAAACCTTTCCTTCAAAATCATTGATATTAAACACTGCATTCTTAACCGCCATCATGGAAATAGTATAGGATTGGCTTCCGAATATCATCCGCTTGATATCTTCAGGCAGATGCATGAATTCAGCAGTATTTTCAATCAAATTGTTATAGAAGGAATCTTTTTCTTCTTTCGAATAATGCCCGACAAAAAAATCTAATTGCTTTTCAAGGGCGCCGTATAAATCTTCCGATATTTGGTTCTTGAAATAAGGAAGACGGTAATTGATAATGACCAAGCCAGCTTCATTCTCTCCGCAGACAAAAGCATTCAAGTCTTTTGAACCATCAATACTTATGGCAATGCCAACTGCTGTAAAAGGAATTTGCAGGTCTTTTAGTTTTTCGAAAAGCACCGAAACAACTTCGTTTAACTCATCACTTTTATGCATGGCAAGCGAACGGCTCCTTACTTTTTCTAAAGCAGCTTCAATCTTTGATTCTCTTGCACTGGCTTCTGCTTTTTGAAGGTCAACGAACCTTGTATAGGTTTGCTGGAATACTTTTCCAAAACGCATCAGTATTTTATTCTCTTCTTCGGAATAAGGGATGCCTTGAAAATTCTCAATATATAGGGAAACATTATTAAACAAAACTGTAGTTGCTGCAAGGCCCGGACAGCTTAAATAAAAATCTTTTGATGCTTCCGGTAAATCGGGAATATATGATAAAAGCTCATTGTAAAATTTGTTCTTTTCTTCAAAATTTAATTGAGTAACAAAGAAGTCTGCATCTTTATCTTTTGCTTCATTAAATTGAGTTGCCCAAACAGACTCAAAATAAGGATGCGTTATTTTAGAAGGAACGTCCAGCTCATCAGCAATCCAAAAATGCCAATCTCCTTTCGGCGTATAGTCAACAACAAAACCTGCGTGGTCAAGTTTAATTTTTAAATGGGTGAGTTGCTGATTAACAATTTTTATTACTTCTTTAAGTTCTTCGCTTTTTTGCATACCCATAGAACGGCTACGCACTTTTTCAAGAGCGAGTTCTATCTCAACTTCTCTTGACTGTGCTTCTGATTTTTGTAAATCGAGAAAACGACGATGGGCAATGTCGAAAGCCCCGGCGAAACGTACCAGTATTTCCAAGTCTTCTTTTGGCGGATTTTCTACCACACCAGGTAAACTATATCCAATCTCTCCATGGGTGGTTCTTGCCATGATAAAAGTAAGACCGCCAATATGCCGGATATCATCATGGCTTGGTGCTTGTGGATCTATATGCTGAAAATCACCAAGGGATATCATTTTGCCCACATAATCCAGCGCTTCTTCTAAGTCCATTGCATATACAACGGTTGGATTATTACTTTTTTCCCATTTTGCCAGCAATGGAATATCACTATGGATATGCCTTGGAAGCTCCATTACAAAACCTATTTTGGTTCCGTCGCCAGAAGTCATGGCCTTTTCATATTTATCGGGTAACCACATCATATGCCAGAAATAGTGTGCTTCATAACCAAGCCTGATAAACTCATTCCGCATGGTTACTACAATGTCCAGGAGGTCCGATGATTTTTGCATTGCCATGGCTTGGGAACGAACCCGTTCTAATGCAAGTTCTATCTGTGCTTCTCTTGCCTGTGCTTCGGCTTTTTGTATATCCAGAAAACGGGTATAAGCCAGGTCAAAAGCAGCAGCCATTTTGGGGAGAATGATTTCCATTTCCTTAGGTGGCGGATTCGTAAAATCAACTTTCAACCTGCCTTTTTCCAGTGGAACTGCTGCATGCCATGACTGTGTGATTGAAGTAGTCTGAAGATATTGAAGAAACTTATCTGCACCGGCAGCATCATAGTGGCGATACCAGGCTGCCCACTTTTCAAAATCGGCTTTATTTGTTTCAACGATTAAATATCTTTCTGTTGACCGCAGGAATTTTAAGAAGAACAGGTCAGAATCGATGGTATCTGGATTAAAGTCAATATCCAGGCTTAGTCGGGCTCCGTCTTCTATATCGGTCATTTCTGTAAGATCCCAAAGACGGTAATTACCGTTAGCCTGCTCCAAGAAGATGGTGGCAGCAATAACACCCTGCAAATTCAGTTTTACCATTTCTTCACGAAGAGATACAGCAACGGATAAAATTTCTTCCGATTTATACATGGCCAGTGCTTTGGTCCGAATCCTTTCTACCGCAATTTCTATCTGTGCTTCTCTTACCTGTGCTTCTGCTTTTTGCAGATCAAGAAAACGGGTATAGATAAGGTCAAATACTTGCGCAAAGCGTTTAAATATTTCTTCTTCAGGGCAAGGAACCTGTGTAATAATTACGAGGTAGCCTGTTTTAAAATAAGCACAATGTAATTTTTGCCAGTTAGGTAACTTAAACCCTGCTGCCAGCATATCATCAAAAATTTTTCTCGCTACCGGCAAACTCATCAACCAGTCATAGTGTTCCTGCAGTGCTTCACCCTCCAACTGTTCGGTATGATAAGTTGCACCGTTTTTCCATCCATTATAAATGTTGGCATGTGTCACATCGCCAACATTGGGTAAATTAAAAGCGGGAATAAACCCATTCTCATCACTTAACCACCATTCATCTTCTGCTTTTCCTTTTTCGCATAATACAAAGCCGCAAGTCCAGAGATTATCTACCAACTGATTTAATTCTTTAAATAATATAGTTGCCACATCACCCAGCTCATCCGATTTCTGCATACCCATTGTTCTGGATCGTACTTTCTCTAATGATGCTTCAATCTGCGATTCCCTTGCCCTGGCTTCTGCTTTTTGGAGATCGAGGAAACGGGTATAGGTCTGTTCAAAAACTTTGGTAAAACGTTTGAAGATATCTTGAGATTCGGGTACTTTTTCATAGGTGATGAAGAGTAGAAATCCCTGGGTGAATCTGCAGAGATGATTGATCTGATAGGTGGGTAGTGAAAGCCCCTTTGCATCGATGTCATCAAAAGCGGACTTCAGGTCAGGAAAGGATTTCATATACGCATAATGCTTGTCTAATGCTTGATCACCCAGTTCCTGAACCAACATAGTTTTATTACTATGGAGAAAATCTCCCATTTCATCGAAGGAAGCTTCGCCCCACAAGCGAAGCTGAAATGGCTTTTGGAGGGTTCCTTCACTACTCATCCAGCATGTAGCTGATTTTTTATCCTCCGCCAGTATATTGTATCCTGCACTCCATGCCGGAATGCCCAATGCCTGCACCTGCAGAAATAATAAATTAGCTGCTTCAGGCAACTCATTACTATTTTGCATAGCCATTGTTCGTGAACGAATCTTTTCCAATGCCGTTTCAATCTTTGCTTCTCTTGCCTGTGCTTCTGCTTTTTGAAGATCGAGGAAGCGGGTATAGGTTTGTTCAAAAACTTTTCCGAATCTTTTAAAAATATCATGCGCATCCACCGCAGGTTCATGTGTGTGAAAGGACAGGTATCCCTGTTTAAAAAATACATCATGGTATATTATTAACGAAGGAAGTGCAAAACCAGCATCCTCATATTTTTTTATAATCTCCTTTATACCATCCAGTTTTCTTAAATAATTGAATTGTTTTTCCAGTGCTTCGCCTGCAACTTCTTCTACATGGAATTCATCGCCCTTTTTAGCGGCTTCATAAACACGTTTATAATGTGGAATTTCTTTATGTGGCAGTTTAAATGGAATTTGCAGGCCACCTTCCTGTGAACTATTCCAAACCATGGCGGTTTTTTCATCTTCCATCCAGATAAAAAATCCGCAACTGCCTGTTTTAATGCCTAAGGATTGTACCTGCTGAAATAATAAGATGGCGGCATACTGCAGTTCATCGCTGTGTTGCATGGCCATTGTTCGTGAACGAATCTTTTCCAATGCCGCTTCAATCTTTGCTTCCCGTGCCTGTGCTTCTGCTTTTTGCAGATCGAGAAAACGGGTATAGGTATGTTCAAATTCGTTAGCAAAACGGCATAGAATCTTTTTTTCTTCCTGGTTTAAATCTATTTGAACCATTACACCAAAGCATCCATATTTCATAAACGCTTCTACATAACATAACCCGTCACGAAAATGTCCAGGTGTTAATTTTTCAACGCCATCAATCAGTTCTTGCCGGGCGGCAAAATAAGCTTCTACTCCTTCGGGTGGCACTGCATAAGAGAAAACAGGTTCACCGCTTTTCCAATCAATTAAACACTGTGCTGTGGCAGGTTCATTCCTGTCAAGTGTATAATCAATTGCTTTACTTTTAAAAATTGCCGAACCGCCTTTATCTTCTGACCAGGCAGCCCAGAATTTGTGTTTGTCTTTCTCATCATCCGGCAACCATAAAAAAGAAAACGCTGAATTGATGCCAAGTAACAAAACCTGTTCGTGAAAAACCCGTAAGGTATCATCCAGTTCTTTGGAATGCTGCATAATCATGCTTTGTGTACGGGTTCGTTCCAATGCAGCTTCTATATGCGCTTCCCTTGCCTGTGATTCTGCTTTTTGCAGATCGAGAAAGCGGGTATAGGTTTGCTCGAAAACCTTTCCCGCCCGTTTCAAGATATTAACATCCCCGGCTGATGGGAAAGCGCCGATAAAACTGGGAATACAGATGCCTGAATTTTTTGCCAGTGTGATAGACATCGCATAACCGGGGGCTTCCAGCAAGGATGTTTTAAATGTTAACGGGAGATTTTTGTAATCTGTAAGCTCAAAACCTTTTGCTACCCAGGAGTTTTTTTCTTCAAGCGTATAAACCTTTGCAAAATAATCAGCACTGCTTTCTTTGGCATCAAACAGGTCGGATAATATTGGGTGTTCAAAATATGGAACATGGAGCGATGCAACTCCAGCGGGTAATTGAATCCATTGGTCGAGATTTCTTGTGCCTTCTTTAAATATAAAAATACTTACCGATGCGAATTCCATCGCAACACTTAGACCCTGCATCTGCTCAAATAACACAGTTACAACATCACCCAGGTCATCCGTTTTATACATAGCCAACGACTTTGTACGTATTTTTTCCAGTGCTGCTTCTATTTCAAGTTGCCTGTTTTTTGTAAGAAGGTCGGCGGTTTTTTCAACGACCAATTTTTCAAGTTCAGTATTCCGTTCTTTCCATTTTTCAATACCAAAACTATCCACTTCACTTTGTACATTTTCAGGTTTGGAACCATGCCAGTGCACCATCTGCCATTTATCGTGAATGAATTCCAGCACGCAGGAGAAGCGCAGGTACATTTGCATGTTTTCATTTTCAACCACCATCGATCCTAATATATCGTCTGCGAAAACTGCTGAATTGCCGTCTGCAGATATACGGCGCAACACTGGAGTCCTTTCCCACAATACCTTAACGCCTTCAATAAGTTTTTCCTGCGTGATCATTAATTTTTTGAGTGCGGATAATGAGAATAATTTTTCATCAACAGCAGTGCCATAGCCCATGATATCATCTACAGCCAACTCTTCAAGAATATGGTAATTATTTTCAATACCTAAGCCTATTTCTATAAAACTATTAAAAGTAGCATTCAATGATTTTTCTTTTTCAGTCATAATCGTAATATTTAAACTGGTAATATGATGATAAACTCACTTCCTGATCCTTCCTTCCCAGCCTGCGCTGCCGCTTCGGCAGACCGGGTTTCTACTTTTATTTCCCCGCCATGCGCTTTTACAATATCATAACTCAAACTCAAACCCAGTCCTGTTACCTGCCCGGTGGGTTTGGTGGTAAAGAAGGTTTGAAATATTTTGTCCAATACTTTTTGACGATGCCGTTGCCATTATCTTTTACGCTAACGAAAACTTTTTCACCATCTTTCTTTGTACTCATCCACATGGCCAAAGCCGTGCGCAGGCTATATAATAGTTTACGCTGCTGCTGTGCCTGCAAAAAAGCGTGCAATAATAACAGAAACGATATTTTTATTAATAGTTTCACGCAGTTGGTTTATAAATTTGGTGATTTAATTATTAACTCCAAGCCGACCCGCTCAATACTTTCCACTTCCAAAGTGCAAACATGTGCTTTGAACTTTATGCCCTTATTGATATAGGCTTCTTAAATATCAAAGTAACAATCGTTCCGTTATTAATTTCATAGGTTAATTTACCGTCTAATTGTGTGGTCAAAAGGTTTACTAATTGTGTCCCGAAACCTGTACCTTTTACTTTTTCATTGGCTGGTTTGCCGATACCATTGTCTGAAATTTTCAATAAAAGCAGCCCCTCAGTATTGGCTTCCATATTTTGTTCGGTCAAACTGATTTTGATTGCTCCATTTTCTTTTTCATTAAAAGCGTATTTCAATGAGTTGGTTAATAGCTCGTTGGTTATAAGTCCAATTGAAATAGCAGTATCCACATCTAAAACCAATTTAGGCATATCACATTCCACCTTGATATGCCCCTCTGCGTTGAAAGAATCAAGAATATTGTCACTGAGATTTATAAAATAATCCCGCATTTCAATGGCTGCTAAATTTTCGCCCTGATAAAGTTTTTGATGAATAATACCCATTGAGTGTACCCGGTTTTGGCTTGCTAACATAGCCGATTGTACGGAGGGGTCGTCAATTTGAGCGGATTGTAAGGCTAAAAGGCTGGATACCACTTCGAGATTATTTTTAACCCGGTGATGGATTTCTCTTAATAACAATTCATTTTCTGCATTTCTTGCAGCGAGCGATACCTGGGTAGTTTTGAGTTGTGTTACCGTTCTTTCTATTTCATCATTTTTATCTTTTAGAGCCAAATTGGCTTTAACTTTCATTTTATTGCTTTTGTACAATATAAAAGCAATAATGGAAAAAAAAATTAACCCGGTTAATAAAAGCAAAAGTTGAGTTCTGCTTTTTATTTTAATTCTTTCGGCTTCAACTTCTTTCAATCTTATCTGTTCCCTAAAGCCAATGTTTTGAAAATTAGTAAGTGTTTTTATCTCTTTGTCATTGATGGAATCACTCAACATTTTAGACAATTGTAAATAATAAAAAGCACTGTCGTACTTGTTTTCATCTCTAAAACTTAAAGCAACTGCTGTGTATGCTTCTTCCATTTCAGGCACATAGCTACCCAACAATCTGTAGTTTGTAATACCTGCTTTAGAATAATACAAACTTGAATCAACCCTGCCAAGTTTTCTATAAGTGTCTGCTAATGCAAACTGAGACAGCGCTATGTAAAATGTATTTTGACTTTTTTCCAGCAATTTTAATGCTGAGAGGTAATTGGTTTTTGCATCTTCAAAATTTCCTTTTCTAAATTGTATATCTCCAATAGCTTTATTTGATGCACCACTATAGTTTTTATTTTCAATTTTACTTTCAATATTCAATACAATTTGCTGAAAGTACAGCGCAGAATCGAGTTTGCCCATATTTAAATAAGCATTGGCAATATTATTGTTTATAGTATAGCGGAGATTTAAATCAGTAGTTTCTGTTTCGATTATTTTTTTTGCTTCTTTTAGTTCTGATAGTTGTTTATCAAAATTTAACGTGCGGCCATACAACATAGCGAGGCTGTTTTTGATGTAACCTACTAATATTATCCTGTTTATTTTTGGATCATTACTGGTAAAATACTTATTAAAAAATGGCGTGATAATAACATCTTTTGCAATATTTTTATCTTCAATTAATTTATTGGCAACAAGTAATTTAGTGAGTGCATTACCGTAGTCTCCGTTGCTCAACAATGTATAGCCGAGGTCACTCAGGATACTTGCCTGGTAAAATTTTTGATTTAATTTTTCTGCAATTGAAAAAGCAATATCAGCATAATAAATAGCGCTATCTCTGTAAACTTCTGAGTATTTTAACGCCAACTCACAAAAATTATTTAACCGAATTGTATCATTTTGTGCGAATGACGCAACCGGACACTTAAAAAGAATAACCAGGATGAATAAATATTTTTTAATCTGTTTCATTATGCTTGCTTAAAAGTGTTATGATAAATGTTGTTTCTTCTCCCTCCCTTGTCTCTACCTTCAATTCTCCTCCATGCGCTTTCACAATATCATAACTTAAACTCAAACCTAGCCCTGTTCCCTGCCCGGTAGGTTTTGTGGTGAAGAATGGTTGAAATATTTTATCTAATATTTTTTGAGGAATGCCCGTGCCGTTGTCTTTTACGCCTATCAAAACTTTATTGCCCTCCTTTTTTGTACTCACCCAAACAGTAGGAGTCTTATTATTATCAGAGTCTGAGAACCCTCCTTCGGAGGGCAGGGAGGCTGCGTAAAACGCATTGTTGATTAAATTCAAAACCACTCTCCCAATATCCTGCGGAATGATATTGATATTTCCTATTGATTCATCAAAATCAGTTATAATAGTTGCATTAAACGATTTATCCTTTGCCATAAAGCCATGATAACTCAACCGTAAATATTCATCACACAAAGTATTGATATCGGTTGGCTCTTTAGTTCCAGAACTGCTTCTTGAATGTTGAAGCATTCCTTTTACAATAGCATCGGCACGTTTGCCGTGATGGTTTATTTTTTCTAAATTTTGTATCAGGTCGCTTGCAATGGCTTTCACTTCTTCTGTATTTCCCTTATCAACTTCATCAACCATTTCCTTTATCAACTCTGTACTTACTTCACTAAAGTTATTGACGAAATTTAACGGGTTTTGTATTTCGTGTGCAATGCCTGCGGTGAGTTCGCCAAGGCTGGCCATTTTTTCGGATTGGATGAGTTGGGACTGGGTGGATTTAAGATCACCATAAGCTAGTTCAATTTCCGCCTTTGCTTTTTGTTTTTGGCGATTGTTTCTATAAAGAAGAAATAAGAAAAATAGTGTGGATAATAACGCACCTGTAATGCTAAAAATCCATAGTTTCTGATTACGGTTTGTTTCTTCAGCTATCTTCTTATTCTTTTCCAAAACGTCCAATTCACGTTGGCTTTTTTCCAGGATAGACTGAATTTCGATATCGGCAACCCGGTTCAGATTATCCTCTTCTTGTATGTCATCTTTTATTTTTTTATGAATCTTGAGGTATTCGTAGGCTTTGGCTACCTGTCCCATTTCATCATATATATTGGAGATTTGCAAACTTGACTTTATCTGAGTAGCCGGCCAACCCGCCTGAACAGAGCGCTGATAAGCAACCTGTGCATAATGAAGGCTTTGTTTTAAACGGCCAAGCTTTTGATAGCACTGACTTAAATAATACAATACGTATGAAGAAAAAGTATAGTTTAAGTGTTCTTCACACACGGGCAACACAATCATAAACATTCGTATGGCTTGCTGGTAATTTTCTTTTGCCATAAGTTCCTCGCCATACAGTATGTACGACCTGCTAAAGGATACTGGATATTGGCTGCTATCCGTTAATGCCCTTGCTCTGGCAATATAATACTCTGCCTCTTCAAACCGTTTTAGTCTAATCAGGGGAGATGCCATTTGCATGTAGTAAAGTTCTATTCCCCCGGTATCCTTTATTTTCTTTCTTAATTCATTGGACCGTTTATAATATTCAATTCCTTTTTCATCGAGGCCGGCTAATTCATAGGCCACTCCTATCTGGCTGAGCACCTCTGTTCGGAACTTTTCATATCCCAATTCTTCAAGGGCTTTATCTGACTTTGTCAAAAACTCAATCGCTAAACCGAAGCGGTTTTGATTTTGGTAATTCTGGCCCATTATGTATGCAATGAGCGCTATCGTTTTTTTGTCACTGCTACCGGAGATCGTTTTAATAGCCTGCAATTCCGCCTCTTTCGCCGCGGCTTTATTTCCTTTCTGTTCAAAATAATTCATCTTGCGACGTAAAATTTCGAATACCGGCAACACGTCATTATGTTGTTTGAAAATCTTAAGCGGGGTTTCAGCATATTGCATGGCCATGCTATCCTGGTTTAAATTTAAATAGCCTGTCATTAAAGCAAAATCAATGTTGGCAACACTCAAGCTGTCTTTTTTTCTTTCTACGATATGCAGTGCTTCTTTCAATTTTAGAATTTCAAGGTTGTAGTCCGGAGTTATTAAATTTGTTGATCGCTCAAGCGTATTTTTTTTGTTCAATAACCAGTTTGCCTCGTTGTCGTAGTAAAAACCAAGTGTAGAATTTTTATGGAATTTAGCCATTGCTTGCAGGTACAGGGCGTTCCCTTTCGGATAATTTAATTTGTTGGATAGCGTCTTAGCTTCTGCAACCTCAATAAGGCCTTGGGCATATTGCATATCGGAAAAATAGATTTCTGACAGGGAAAAAAGGCGGGTTATTTTATTGGTATCATTTGACGGATTTGCCTTTATCAAACCTTGCAAGCTGTCAATCTTGTGCTGATGCAGCATTAGGGCATCAATATTTTTCAAACTGTCTGCATGATTTTGCTGACCATTGATAGTTTGGGCGGCTAATAAGTAAAGCAATAAAAAGCATATATGTTTCATTATCAATTATTTGAAATTAAAAATTTAAAATGGCAGTTCATCTCCTTACTTACTTTCCACTCTTATCTCTCCTCCATGTGCTTCAATAATATCGTAAATTGTCTGAACCCTGCCTACCGGACAGGCAGGCATGACTTGTAAGATTAAATGATTACCATGATTTATGACTCGCTTAAATTATCGTGAATTGTGTTCCTTCCCCTTCTTTCGTTTCCACTTTTAGTTCACCTCCATGTGCTTTTATAATTTCATAAATTGTCTAAACTCCCGAAAAATCGGGACAGGCATAATTTATAAGATTAAATGATTACCATGATTTATGATTCGTTTAAAATAATCGTGAACTGTGTTCCTTCTCCTTCTCTCTTTTCCACTTTCAATTCGCCACCATGTGCTTTTATAATATCATAGCTCATCTGAATCAGAGATTTGAAGGAATTATGGATTTCACGGATTTGAGTAATGCACTTATTCCGTGTCATCTTTTAATCCCAATAATCCGTGGTTCAGACAACTGGTAATTGAATGATAAATTTAGCTCCCTCACCCTCCTTCGTCTCCACCTTCAACTTCCCCCATGAGCTTTTACAATATCATAACTCAGCGACAAACCCAATCCTGTTCCCTGCCCGGTGGGCTTGGTAGTAAAGAATGGTTTAAAGATTTTATCTAATGAATTCATATTTTATTTATTTATCGTCTTCTGTTTGAAGGGTGTTATTGACAATTGTAATAAGTTCTGCTTTATCTGGTAAATACAACTGATACTTGCTTACAAATAACTGGCTGTTCATACCATAAGTGGCATATTCAACCAGCAGTTCATCTTTGTTTTTTGTAAGGATGATGCCAATGGGAGGGTTATCGCTTTCCGTATTTTCTTCATTAGCAAAATAACCGAGGTACATGTTCATCTGACCAATATCATCATGCTGTACTTCATTTATCTTTAAATCGAACAATACAAAACAGCGAAGTATCCGGTGATAAAAAACAAGGTCGGCCCGGTAGTGTTTGTTATTAATACTCATCCGGTATTGCCTTCCAACGTAGGTAAAGCCTTTGCCGAGTTCCAATAAAAACTGTTGCAGGTTATTGCACAAATGATTTTCTAATTCCTGCTCAGACGGGAGTTGTTTTTCAGGTATTTTTAAAAATTCAAAAACGTAAGGGTCTTTCAAAATATCTTTTGGTGATGTTATCTCCTGACCTTGCACAGAAAGTTGTAAAATTTCTTCTTTGTTTTTGCTAAGTGCTAAGCGTTGAAATAAGGCCGTGTTTTTCTGACGTACCAATTCTCTTACCTTCCAGTTTTCTAACTGCGTTTGTTTTTCGTAAAAGTTTCTCTCCAGCGGGTCATCTATTTTCAAAAATTCCACTATATGGCTCCAGCTCAATTGGTGCGACACTGTCGCACCAATTGGATAGCTAAGATAAAACTGTCTGAAACGCTTCACATTACTGGCACTAAACCCTTTGCCGTGCAGTAATGATAGGTCTTTTGCCAAAGTACTTATCAATGCTTTGCCGTAAGCAGCCTTTGTATTTCCGCCTTGTTCAAACTCTACAATGTGTTGGCCAATTTGCCAACAGGTTTCCAGCAGTTGGATATTTACTGCTTGTGTAGCCCTAACCTGACCTGACACATAGGTATCAGAAATTTTTATAGTCAAATGTTGGTAGTCAGGTTGAGGAATATTATTTGAAATAACTTCTTCCATAAAAATTATTTAAACATTTGTTATTGGTAAGATGATTGTAAATGTTGAACCTCCTCCTTCCTTCGTCTCTACCTTCAACTCTCCTCCATGTGCTTTTACAATATCATAACTCAATGATAAACCCAACCCTGTTCCCTGCCCGGTGGGTTTGGTAGTAAAGAAGGGTTGAAATATTTTATCCAGTACTTTTTGAGGGATGCCGTTGCCGTTGTCGGTAACTCTGATCTCTACTTTATTATTTATTTTTTTTGTTTGAATTGAAACTGTGGGCTCATAGTGGGTGTCACCCTGAGCCTGTCGAAGGGTCTTTTTTTCATCAACCACATAAAAAGCATTGGTCAGTAAATTCAAAACAACTCTTCCAATATCCTGATGTATGATGTTGATGTTGCCAATGGAATTATCAAAATCAGTTTTAATAGTCGCATTGAATGATTTGTCTTTTGCTCTTAAGCCATGGTAGGAGAGACGCAGATATTCATCACACAAAGCATTGATATCTGTTGGTTCTTTTACTCCGCTGCTACTTCGGCTGTGTTGCAACATGCCTTTTACTATTTCGCCGGCACGTTTGCCATGGTGGTTTATTTTTTCGAGATTTTGTCTGAGGTCTTTTGCAATCTGTCTGGCATCTTCGAGGTTTCCCTTTTCTATTTCGTCATTCATCTCTTCTACCAACTCTGTGCTCACCTCGCTAAAATTATTGACAAAGTTTAATGGATTTTGAATTTCATGGGCGATACCGGCGGTGAGTTCACCCAGGCTTGCCATTTTTTCTGATTGAATGAGTTGCTGCTGTGCCGCTTTTAATTCTTCCAATGAATTTGTAAGAGCAGTATTTGTTTCTTCAATAGCTTTTCTTTTTTGCTCCAGTTCTTCAATGGTTTCTTCGAGCAAAATGGCGGTAGTGCGTTTTACTTTTTCTGTTCTATCAAGCTTAAAATCGGTGATGGCCCATTGCTTGTCTGCATCAGCAATGGCTTTTCTGATCATTTCCTTATCAGTGTCATTCAAGTTTTTATCTTGCGTAACAAGCTCCTGAATTGTTTTTAGATATTGATTCATGTAAAGTGGTGTTGAGGCGCTGTTGAACTCTGTTGTTATTTATTTTTAGATCCTTTCAATTTTTTATTGTCTTTTGCAGGCGGCAGAAAGTTTTCCCCTGTAATTACTTTTTTTCCTGTCTTTTCCTCCAATGCCAGTCTTGCATCTTTTGCAATCTTACCGCCCTTTTTACCAGCTTTTGCATTTTCTGATACACCTTTTGCCTCATCAGTTTCAGCAATTTGCCTTGTTGAAAGTTCTGCCAAGGCCGTGAAAATTAATTCAGCCTCACTCATGTGGTACGAAGATTTTGTGTTTTTAAGCTTTTCAGGTCTTTATGATTTTTGACCGTTAATCCTGTCCACTTCTGGTGAATGATATTTGTGAGAAAAGCAAACTCATCTGATTTTTCTACTCCACTTTCTTTCCAGTAATCGGTGAGTTTGTTTCGGGTTTCCTGACCAGTCATTCTTTGCTGAATCCACTTTTCGTTTCTGCCCAATTTTTGCCAGTTTTCCCTTGCTCTATCCAAACTTTGTTCGGGGTCTGATATTTCCTGCATACGCTCATAGCCAACCTTAGCCAGCCATTGTTTAAATGGTTCTGCTTTAGAAGATGGTATGGATTGGATGATGCGAAGCAGTTGTTCGGTATCAGCTACGTCTGTGATTCTTAACTTGCCGTCCACTGCCTCCATTTTCAACTGTCCGATTTTTCGGACAGTTCACTTCCTTCTTTTTTGAGTTTAGTTTTCAAGTCGTTCCAATTATTTCTGCCACGATCAGTACCCGTCAGTATTTCAATAACATCAATAATGGAGAAATACCATTTCTCTTCTTTTTCATCCCAATGGGTTCTGACTTTTTTTTGTTCAAATAATCTTATTTTATTTTCCATATCACAATTTTTTATTTATGAGGACTATTTTTCTTTTAAAGCTATCACACAGGTTGTAAGATTATGCATTTCCAAATGACCACCCGTTGCTCTGCCTAATTCGGCATTGCTAAACATCCCAGCCATGGGTACATTCCACACATTTTTAATACCCTCCAGCTCCTGCGCCATTAAAGGGCCAAGAGATAAAATTCTTCCCGCACAACTGAATACCACCAGTGCATCCGCCTCGGGCATTTGGGTGGCTTTTAAATTTTCTACACCCTTTATCACTTTTTCCATTACATCAAAATCGGGCGGTAAGGAGAAACGAACTTTTGAACCCTGCGGAACGCTTCCACTGGTATAATAAGAATGGTCGTTCCAGTCAATCACAAGACCCGGCCGCATAATAGGATCCCCTTTTTCCCGCTGCAACTGCAACGGAAAATTAGCAGCAATTTCTATGAGTAAATTTTGATTTTCAGGTGTTACATTTTCAATGCCGCCATATTTTGCTGTAAGATCCAGTACCGGAAGATTATCTACCGTGTATACATGGTTGCCTTCACTTTTTGTTACGGTTTTCTCTGTTCCCACGGGTTTCCATCCACAGGTGGCAACACCTTTTATTTCTACTTTTGATTCATCCAATGCAACACATACCATTGCATTGGCACTATCTTTTCCATTGGTAAAAACAAATGTTTCAGTAAATTCATAGTCATCTCCGGCAGCGCCGCCAAATGCATTTACTGCTGCACCCGCTACTTCTTCAATGCCACGAAGTACTTCTTCACCATCAGCCGCTGCATTGCTTGTACCAATTAAAAAAGCAGGTGTGGAAAATTTTCCTTTTGCTTTTTGAGCTATACTTTTTGCCACATCACGATAGTTCTTATCTTGAAATTCTTCAAAATAAATTTGAAAATAATCTCTGTTAATATCGAGTAAAAGAATAGCTGCAGAACCTTTTTCTGTTTCTTCATCAATAAACTCTCCGTTGGTGGTACAACCAAAAATACTGATGCCGGCAGCATCCATTAAATTGCTGATAGAAATTCTATCTAAACTTTTTGAAATAAAACAAATAGCAAGCGTTGGTTTAAAGCCATCTTCCATGCTTTGTTCCAATGCTGCTTTTATTTCTTCTGCAGATTTTCCTTTGATTGATTTTGCGTGCATGATTTGAATTGTTAATGTTGAATTATTAATTGGTAATGGTGAATTAATAATTGATAAGTGAAAATGGTGAATAGTTAATTGTTAATGGTTAGTTGTTAGGGTTTAATTAGTTTTGTTTTGTTTCGATGTTTTTATGATGGAGGTGAGTAGTTTTCTGATTTCTGTAATATCACAGAAAACTGACTCATACTGCTGTTTGTCTAGATATTCGGATTGGAATAAAAGTTCGATCCAATATTCTGTTTCATTGGCTTCCTTTTGGGCAATCGCTAATTTGTGTATAAAATCAGCATTGCTTTCTGCTTGTTCAGATTCTCTAATCATAGCACCTACAGATGTTCCACTTCTCAGCAATTGCTTACTTAGGGTGTACTCTTTTTTTTCATCTTTGAGGTACTGATAGAGTTTTATCATCCGAAGGGCAAATCCAAAACTTTTGTTTTTTATGATATTTTCTTTCATAATTCACAATTAAAAATTTACAATTCACAATTAGTTTTTATTTTTCTTTTAATGCTACCCAGCTTACTGTAGTGCCGTGAAATTCACAGGGGCTGTCATCCAGCTTTCCAAATTCCCCCAGCGAGAAAAAGCCTATCATTGGTTTATTCCATGTGGCTGCCAATCCTTCTATTTCTGTCGAGATCATTGGGCCAAATGTTCCAAGCCTGCCTACACAGGAAAAAACGATCAATGCATCCGCCTGCGGCATATCCTTTTCTTTTATGATCCTCGTACTTTCGATAACCGTATCTATCACATCAAAATCAGGTGGCAGTGAAAAGCGAAAAATTTCTCCTTCTTTCACTTCTCCGCCTGCCATAATAGATTTTTCGGTTGTATTCCAAAGTAACAATGGCTTCATTATAACACTTCCATTTGCTCTTTGAAACTGTAAAGGATAACCCAGGTCCGAAGGAATCAATCCTTCCGCTTTTGTATCGAATATAGCATTCCCCAAAAATCTTTGGATCACATTCATGGCGGGCTCATTGTCGATGGTATAGATCCAGGAACCCTCACACTTTGTTATTTTTTTCTCCGTTCCTACGGGTTTCCATCCTGAAACAGCCAGGCCATTTATTGCAATTTTATCCTGGTCAATTACGAGCGCAATCATTCCGGCTTTGCTGGATAAATCATTGGTAAATACAATGCCTGAAAAATCAGCCGGATTGCCAGCTACACCACCCATCAAAGTAACTTGTTGGCCCGCTGAATCCATAAGGCCGCTGACCAGCTCGTCTCCCGACATTCTGAAATCAGCAGAAGAAATGATGAAGCCGGGATTTTTAAATGCCTGAATGCCTGCTTCACCAACCTGCCGTGCCGCTTCATAGGCAGAACTTGGTTCATAATTTTTTAACACAATGCTGAAATATTCAGTTGGCATATCCAATAATAAAACAACAATATCATCTGGCTCCATGCCCTGTTCAGTAAATTTTTGGGAAGTGCTTGCTCCGAAGATGGCAATTCCATATTTATCAAATAGTGAACGTAAGTCATCTGCCTGTTCAATTTTGGTGATGAAAACAAATGCAAGCGTTGGGCTGTAACCATCTTTTTTGCTTTCAGCTAATGCTTCTTCAATTGCTGACGGCGATTTTCCTTTAATTGATTTTGCTTTCATAATTTGTTTTTTTTGTCATCCTGAGTTTATCGAAAGATTATTTTTCTTTTAATACCACCACACAACATGTATTATTATGATACTCATTTTTACCGGTTCTTCCTGCCTGTCCGGCAGACAGGGATTTTCCATATTCGCCGTAGGAAAAAAAGCCTGCCATGGGTGCATCCCAAATTTTTTGCACTCCTTCTATTTCTTCTTTCATTACCATTCCAAACGATAAATACCTGCTTACGCAGGAGAACATGATCAAGGCATCGGCTTGTTGCTGTGCATTGTCTTTAATGCTTTTACATTCCGCAACAACTTTTTCAATGGAGTCAAAATCTGGTGGCATCGAAAACTTGATTTTTGATCCTTGAGGCACATTTCCAGAACAAATAAGTGAGCGGTCTTTACTATTGGCAAACATGGCTGTACGTATTACCGGATCTGCATTTTCCCGTTCCACTTGCAATGGATAATACCAGGAGCTTAGAAATGTTACGATTTCCTTGTTGCCCTCTTGCTTTATCTCCACGCCAAGGTAATTCATCAACATATCCAATGCTGGTTTATCGTTGATGGTATATACAGTATTACCTTCGCTTTTAGTAACTGTTTTTGTAGTGCCGATAGCATTCCAGCCACAAGTAGCTATACCTCTTACATCTATTTTATCTTCATCAATAATCAGTGCTACAATTGCACAATCATTACTTTTTTTGTTGGTAAAAACAACTGTTGATTCAAGCGCCAAATCATCTCCTGCCTTACCTCCAAATATGGTTACCTCCCCGTCTGCCCGCCCGGATGCCCGATCTGATGATTCAGGCGGGGATGCTCCGTTCGGACGGGCCGACGAGAGCGTTTTTCCAAAGCCTTGTATGATGCCTTCAACAATTGGCTCACCATCTAAGGACACTCCGCTGTTGGCTATAATAAATGCAGCGTTGGTAAAGGTTTCTTTTCCTGCAACACCTAATTTTTTTGCATCTTCTAACACGGTCTCCGGGCTTGTTTCAAAAAATTCTATTTTAAAATAAGCTGGGTTGATGTCGAGCAACATAATAACAATGCTGCCTGCTTCAATTTCGCCATCAATAAATTCACCTGCAGTGGTAGCACCAAATATCTGAATGCCTTTCTCTTCAAGTAATCTGGAAATAGCTTCTCTGTCCTGCTTGATAGAAATAAATACGATTGCCAGTGTGGGTTTAAAACCATCGGCCATGCATTCAGCTAATGCTTCTTCAATTGCTGACGGTGATTTTCCTTTAATTGATTTTGCTTTCATAATTTTCTTTTTTTAATTAACCATCGCTTTATTTACATGGTATGTATCGGCATACTGCTGAAAGTTTATTGCCTTATCATTCTTCACCCGCCATATATGTGTGGCCTGTGCTTTGATAATTTTTCCTGCGGCATTATTCTTTGCGTTATACCTGCCGGTTACAATAATCATGTCCTCTTTTGTATCATGAAATTGAAGATCGGATAGTGTCCAATATTCCCAGTCGGCAGCAATGCGGCCGAATACACCCTCTGCTACTGCCTGTGGCCCGATGTAAGGATTACGGTCGGCATAGGGAAAGTTCTCAGCTTCTTTCCATTCAATAGCTGAGTCCATTGCACCCAGGAAAGCGGGGAAGTCTGCCCTGGCAGCTGCGTTTACATTCCTTTTACGATGGCTAAATTTTCCATGTTTGTTTTTGGGTTTATTTCAAATTTAATTTTATAATTCCTTCATTTTTTATCCGGATAAGTTTGGTATCGAATAGAGTTTTATTTATCTGCCGGAGGCACCATTCCGAGTTGCTGCATAAAATCCATGTTATCATAAAAATCCTGTTCTTCAGCAATTTTTCCCTCCCGCATCAGAACAATAGTGGAACCATCTAAGTCCACAGCTTTACCGGTTGCGGGGATACCAAAAAAATTACCTGTATGTATTCCTTTAAAATTCCAATGCTTAACTAATTTTTCACCCTGGCCAAATACGTCCACCATAGTGAATTTAATATTTGAAAATCCTGTAAGAAAGTTTGAATAAAATACCCTGGCACTATCAATACCAACCACATCAGCCGGTTTCATATTAAATCTCACATCCGTTGTAAAATTAGAATCATTAAACATTTCTATTTTTCCCTTATTCATAATTTCATCCCATACCTGGGTGTACATTTTAATATTGGCCTCAACAGGATCAGGTTTAGCTGCACCTTTTTCTGCAGATGAACAGGCTGTAAATAATAGACCAGCAGAAACGATAAGTGCTAGTAGAAAACCTTTGTGTTTTGAGTTGAATTGCATAGTTTTTAGTTTTATTGTTGTTTTAAAAATTGTTTGAATTTATTTTTCTTTTAATGCCACCACGCAACAGGTGTTGTTATGAAATTCATGTTTACCGGTTTTTGATTTTCCAAATTCTCCGTAGCTAAAAAAGCCAACAAAGGGAGCATTCCATACATTTATAACCTGTTCAATTTCCTGGCTGGTCATGATACCAAAAGATAAAAGCCTGCTGATGCAGGAAAACATAATCACTGCATCGGCTGCTTCCTGCTTTTCGTTTTTTATTTCTGTACACTCTTCCACCACTTTATCGATTGCATCAAAATCGGGTGGCAGGGAAAACCTAACCTTTGAACCCTGTGGTACATTGCCGGCGCAAATCAATGAACGGTCTTCTTTATTGGCAAACATAGCAGTACGCATTACGGGTGCTACATTTTCACGTTCTAATTGTAAGGGATAATAGGCACCAATATGTGTCACTACATCTTTGCCCGAGTCGAGGTCAATATCTACACCCAGGTATTTCATTACCATATCAAGGGCAGGTTTATCATCGATTGTGTAAACAATATTGCCGCTGCTTTTAGTTACTGTTTTGGTAGTGCCTACTGCTTTCCATCCGCAGGTGGCAATTCCGGTTACGTCAATTTTATCCTCATCAATGATGATGGCCACCAGGCCTTTTATACTGCTTTCGTTATTGGTAAACACAAGTGGGGCCTTCAGCATCAGATCGTCACCCGCCATGCCACCAAATACCGTTACATCTCTTCCAAATCCTTCCGTTATACCTTCTATAATCTTTTCCCCATCAATATGTAACCAGCCCGTTGCAATAAGATATGCCGGATTGAGAAATTTGTTTTTCCCTTCAATGCCAAGCTGTTTAGCATTTTCAAGGGTGGTGTGTTCCCCTGTTTCGAGAAATACTATTTTAAAATACGTTGGATCAATATCAAGTAACATGATAACACAGCTTCCTTCGCCAATATCAGCATCGATAAATTCTCCGGAAGTAGTGGCTCCAAAAATGGCAATGCCTTCTTTATCTAATAGAGCACAAACTGCATCTCTGTCTTGTTTGATGGACAAAAACACAATAGCCAGTGTAGGTTTGAAACCATCTTCCATGCTTTCAGCTAATGCAGATGTAATTTCTTCTGTTGATTTTCCTTTGATCGATTTTGCTTTCATTGATTAATTATTTGCTGGTAATTGAATAATAAATATTGAACCTTCCCCCCGTCCGACCGGGGTCATCCCCGTCCGAAGGGCTCAGCCGGGCGGGCTTCTCCTTTCCCGAAAGAATCGGGATTTCCTTCGTCAACCTTCTGTCTCCACTTTTATTTCCCCACCATGCGCTTTTACAATATCATAAATTGTCTGAACCATGATTTTTATGATCAATTGATTACCATGATCTATGTTACGGGTAATAAAATAATAAATGTTGTTCCCTCACCTTCCTTTGTCGCCTTTATTTCCCCTCCATGCGCTTTAATAATATCGTAACTCAGGCTCAGTACAAGTCCTGTTCCCTACCCGGTAGGTTTGGTGGTAAAGAATGGTTGAAGAATTACAATACTCATTTCTTTTAAATTCTTATATTTTCCTTAGCAGGCGGTAAAAAGTTTTCACCTGTAATTACTTTCTTTCCTGTTTTATCTTCCAAGGCAAGCCTTGCATCTTTAGCAATCTTTCCGCCTTTCTTTCCGGCTACGCATTTTCTGTTACACCTTTTGCTTTGTCGGTTTCTGCAATTTGACGTGTAGATAATTAAGCCAATGCTGTAAAAATTAACTCTGCTTCGCTCATGTGGTCACGAAGGTTTTGTGTTTTTAATCCTTTAAGGTCTTTGTGCTTTTTTACGGTAAGCCCTGTCCATTCCTGATGAATGATATTTGTAAGAAATGCAAACTCATCTCCTTTTTTAACACCGCTATCCTGCCAGTAATCAGTTAATTTATTTCTTGTTTCCTGGCCGGTCATTCTTTGTTGAATCCATTTTTCACTTCGGCCGAGTTTCTGCCAGTTTTCTCTTGCTCTGTCAAGACTTTGTGACGGGTCGGCAATTTCCTGCATACGTTCGTAGCCTACTTTTGCCAGCCATTGTTTAAAGGGTTCTGCTTTGGGGGAGGGGATGGATTGGATGAGGCGGAGGAGTTGTTCAGTATCGGCTACATCTGTCATTCTCATTTTGCCATCAGCCGCAGGCATTTTCAACCCGTGACAGTTCGTCACGGTTTCATTTCCCTCTTTTTTCAATCGTTCTTTAAGTTTTCTCCAGTAAGCTAATGGATCAATACTTTCAGATAAAATTCCTACAATATCTGTTATGGAGAAATACCATTTTTGCTCCTCATCATTCCACGCAGAGCGAACCTGTTTGCTTTCAAATAATTTAATGTTGCTCATAAAATTTTATATTGGTAATTGAATAATAAATGTCGTTCCTTCCCCTTCCTTCGTCTCTACCTTCAACTCGCCACCATGCGCCTTCACAATATCATAACTCAAACTCAATCCCAGGCCGGTTCCCTGCCCGGTTGGTTTGGTGGTAAAAAAGGGTTGAAAGATTTTATCAATTATTTTTTGAGGAATGCCCGGCCCGTTATCTTTTACAGAAATTAAAACGCCCCCATCCCCTAAAGGAGTGAGAATTTTCTTTGTACTCACCCATATTGTAGGAGTCTTACTGTCATCAGGGTCTAAGAACCCCCCCTCGGGGGGCAGGGGGGCCGCATAAAACGCATTGGTCAAAAGATTCAAAACCACTCTGCCAATATCCTGCGGAATGATATTGATGTTTCCAATTGAATTATCAAAATCAGTTTTGATGGTAGCGTTAAAAGATTTGTCCTTTACCCTTAATCCATGATATGTTACTCTTAAATATTCATCACACAAAGCATTGATGTCTGTTGGTTCTTTTTTTCCGGTGCTGGGTTGGCTGTGTTGCATCATTCCTTTTACGATAGCTTCGGCTCTTTTGCCGTGTTGATTTATTTTAAGTTCGTTGTCCTTAATATCTTTTGCAATAGCTTTTGCTTCTGCTATATTCCCTTTATCAACTTCTTCAACCAATTCCTCTATCAACTCCGCATTCACTTCACTAAAATTATTTACAAAGTTTAACGGGTTTTGAATTTCATGTGCAATACCTGCGGTGAGTTCTCCAAGACTCGCCATTTTTTCGGATTGGATTAATTGTGATTGGGTGGACTTTAAATCTTCGAGCGATTTATTTAGCTGCTCAGTTCTGTGTTTAACTTTCTTTTCGAGTATATCTCTTTCCAATATAATTCTTCTTTGCCGCCACCTAAAAAATAAACGCAGTGCTGCTAAAAAAACAAGCAGGTAAACCAGATACATCCACCAGGTTTTCCACCAGGGGGGAAGCACTTTGAAAGTATAGGATACAGGTTCGCTCCAAACACCATCGGGGCTTTGGGCTTTAATTTTGAAAGTGTAAGTGCCTGAATAAATATTTCCGAAGTTGGCAGAAGATTTATTATCCGGAGGACTCCAGTCTTTGTCATATCCTTCCAGCATGTACTGATATTTTACGAGAAAATTTCTTCCGGTTTCGATAGCATTGAAATCAAAACTGATATCGTTGAAACTATGCGGAAGCACCAGATTTTCGGGAACCGGATTCCAGCTTCTGATGCCGTCAAATAAAAGAGTACCAAATTTCTTACGCAAAGAATCTTTTTCAACCTGGCTTAACAGCCTGCCGAAAGTGTTGACTTCCTCCGTAATATTTGGTGCCGTGGAATTGCTATCCAACTTTTCGTCCGAATGTTTAGCATCTAAATCATTCCAACTAATACTTTCATTATTTATTTTTACACGCTGAATAACAATTACAGGGGGTTTGCTGCTGCTGTTAACAATAGCCTGTGGATCAAATCGTACAAGTCCTGTTTTGTCTGAACCTGTTCCAATCCAGATAATTCCTTTGCTGTCTTTAAACATCGCACCGGGGCCGGCATTTATATCTTTTACCGGGTAGGCGGTAAGAGAATTAAATACCTTTCCTACGGTCCATTTCTTGTTTGAGCCATTACCTATTTTTCCGGGGGAAAGTTCGCAAAATCCCAGGTTGGTTCCTATATATAATTTTTCATTGTTGCCCTGTACAACCTGTGTTACAAAATTATCCGGCAGCCCGTCTTTAGTTGTAAAGGATTCAAATAAGTGTTCAAAAAAAGGCTTCTTCGTTTGGAGGTTTTCATCAATCCGGGCTATTGTTTCAAAGCGCATAAGGCTTAATCCATTTTGTGTACCGAACCATAAATTGCCTGCTTTATCTTCAGTGATTGTCCAAACTACATTACTTGCCAACCCCTGTTCGGTGGTATAATTGGTGAAACTTTTTCCATCAAATTTACTAACACCACCACCGGATGTACCAAACCAATAATTGCCTTTTTTATCTTGCAGAATACAAAAAACTTCGTTATTGGCCAGCCCCTGTTGCGTTGTATAATTTGTAAAACTTTTTCCATCAAATTTACTAACACCAGCACCGGAAGTGCCAAACCATAAATTGCGTGTTTTATCTTCTATAATACTAAAAACTGTATTATTAGCGAGCCCCTGTTCAATAGTATAGTTGGTGAAACTTTTTCCATCAAATTTACTAACCCCGCTGCCGGAGGTACCGAACCACGAATTACCAGATTGATCGATGGCAATGCTGTAGATTTTATTACTAGCAAGCCCTTGTGTAGTAGTGTAGCTGGTGAAACTTTTACCATCATATTTACTTGCACCACCACCAGAAGTGCCCAACCAAAGATTACCGGATTTATCTTCATTAATACTATACACAATATTATTTGCCAGCCCATGTACAGTTGTATAATTTATAAAACTATTACCTGAGAATTTACTTAAACCGCCACCGTCTGTACCAAACCAGTAATTACCTTTTTCATCTTCAACAATGCTTCTTACTACATTATTGGCAAGCCCCTGTTTAGTGGAATAATTGGTAAAGTTTTTACCATCAAACTTACTAACTCCTCCTCCATTTGTACCCAGCCAAAGGTTTCCAATATTATCTTCAATAATACGCCACACTGTATTATCGGCAAGACCTTGTGCTGTGGAATAATTAGTAAAAACCTTACCATCAAATTTACTCAACCCGCCTCCATTGGTACCAAACCAGCAATTTCCTTTTGTATCCTGTACAATACTTCTGATGGTATCATTTGCCAGGCCCTGTGCAGTAGTGTAGTTGGTGAAAATGCTGCCATCGTATTTACTTACCCCGCCTCCTAATGTGCCAAACCAAAGATTGCCAGATTTATCTTCTGCAATATCCCTTACAGCATTATTGGCCAGGCCTTCCGCAGTTGTATAATTGGTAAATTGCTTTCCATCAAATTTACTAACGCCCCCTCCATTGGTACCCATCCAAATGTTCCCAATTTTATCTTCTGTAATGCTGTAAACTACGTTATTGGCCAGCCCCTGTACCGTTGTATAATTGGTAAAACTTTTTCCATCAAATTTGCTTACTCCATTTCCATCCGTACCAAACCAAAGGTTCCCTTTTTTATCTTCCATTATACTCCAAACTACATTATTGGCCAACCCATGCGTTGTTGTATAATTGGTAAAACTTTTTCCATCGTATTTACTTACGCCACCTCCATTGGTACCAAACCAAAGGTTACCGGTTTTATCTTTATAGCTGCAATAAATTTGATCAAGGGCAAGCCCGTTGTCGGTATTATATGTGGTAAAAAACCCCTTGCCTTGCGCCGCTGTTTTAACTGGCAAATTAATGGTATTGTCTAAAAAGGAATGGGTAACCTGAGGCGAAAGATCTGCAACTGCAGCTTCACTTGTTGATTGTTGAATTTTATTTACAATAAATTTATCGGTTAGTTTTATAGTTAATGGCTTAGGAGCTTTTTCAAGCAATATTTTTTTGGGTTGATTTGCTTCCGCAAGATTAGAGAGCGTCGTTACATGAGGAGATGCGATGGTATCTTTTACTGGTTTTTCATCGGCAATTTGTTGGTTAGGTTGTGTACAGGAAGCAAGTAATAATAAAGTATTTATGTATAGATATAAATGAATTAAACCTGCTGTTGTGATAGTTTTTGTATAGCTCCTTTTTACTGTCATATCCCAAGCTTTGTTGTTAGAAATGAAACCTGCTAATACCCGGAATTGGAATTGCGATGTAATCATGATATTGAAAGATAATTAACTTTCCTTGTTTTGTGTTTTGTAATACTATTTTTAAAAACTCACTTGAAAATTGTTACTTAATTTACTGTATTAATTGATGGCCACGGAATTTTTGGATAGCATACCAATTAATTATTTTATTGCAATACAAAAGAAATAGAAATAGGTAATCGTATAATTTAATTATCTTGCCGTAGTAAATTCTGGCTATGTGATTAGTATTTTTTACAACTATTATTTGAAAGCCAGTCATGTTTCATTATTAATTCCATAAAACAAATTATTATGGCAAACACAAAAAATGCAACAGCTCAAAAAAAAGCAGTGCCTGTAAAGAAAGCAGCTGCCCCAAAAGTAGCTGCTACAAGCAAACCCATTAAATTGGGCGGCAAAAGCGTTCCTACCAAAGGCAACAGGGCTTTAGCAGCCGAACCCATTAAATTAGGTGGCAGAAGTGTTCCTACAAAAGGCAACTAAGAAAAAATTCCAAAAAAGCTGTTTAAAAAAACGGCAGCCTACAAAAAAGCATTCAAAAATATTTTGGAATTGCACTTAAAGTAATTATTTAAAATGGGGAAAGAAGTTAATTGTAGCGGGTTTAACTACCCGCTTTTTTTTTCTGTAAAGTTTCAATATCATTCCGCAAAACATTTACATCAACCCCGGTAGGGGTTTTATCATTCTGAATAAAAGCTTCGCTGAATACTGCATAAGATTCTACACTATAAGTTTCCCAAAAATCCATGGTCATTGTTATTTCTTCGCCCCAGGTTACAATTCTCAATTCCTCCTCTTTATAACCCACAATTAAAACAGCGTGCCCAAACCATGAACCGGCCTTTGCATCTCTCTTTTTTCCTCCCCTGGGTATTGTCCATTTTTTGGTAGTATTAAATTGCCTTTCTGCCGACTTTGGGAGATTAACCCCCACATAGCAACCTCCAAACAGGTAGATTGTTTGTATTAATTGTTCCCGGTTTTTATCTTCCAATTTAGCAAATGCAATTATGCGATGACCGGCAATTTCTTTCTTACGCCAATATTTCAACACTTTAATTGCTTCAACACCTTCATCCTTTTCGGGCATTTGGGGATCATAACCTGCAATAGTGCTATAGGCATTTAATATAGCTTCATTCTTTGGTCTTTTTAATCTCCCGATATTGGAAGTCCATGCCATTACAAAATGCCCTGCAACTGCACAGGTACATAAATTTATTTTTAAATTACCCATATCCCCCCATTTATTGTCCCTGATTTTTCTGCCCCAATTATACCTCTTAGGAATTCGTGGCAATTGCTCTTCGTGTAAATAACCTGATAACTCAAAAGTTCTGGCATCTTCAATTCGTGGGAGTCTTCCAAATTTAATTTTTGTGAAGTCAATTTTTGTGGCTTTCTTTTTCATATTACTATCAAGCTTAAATATTATTGAATTTACAAAATTTTAAATGCTGTTGACTAAAAACCTGAACTTACATTTTAAATAATTTTCTTACTTTCTGAATATTTCCAGCAATCCCACCGCACCAATTACCGTTCCTAACGGGATAGCAGCAAGATCAACCTGGTAGTTGCCGTTGTGATTGAAAAAAGGAGCTTTCTTTCCTTCCTGCATAGCTTTTGCATACAGTTCATTGTTGGCTGTGCCCACCTGAATATAATCGTACACCGTTTTATTATTGCCCCTTACTAAATGATGAAAATCTTCGGATCCCATCATCGGCGGTTTGTTGGTAATGATGTTTTGTGCAGTAATCACATTTGTTAATTCTGCATTTATTTTATTGGTAAGTGCAGGATTGTTTTCCATTGGAAAAACATTTCCTTTCATTTTAATTGCCGGATATTGTTCTTTTAAAAGACCATTGGAAACTGCAACACCTTCATTGATTCTTTTTATTCCATCCAGCAAAGTGTTTCTTGTTTTTTCATTGAACCAACGCAGATTTAATTTAACAATGGCAGATGCAGGGATCACATTATTATCAATACCAGCATGGATAGCACCAACTGTTAATACCGCTGCATCCTGAGCAGCAATATTCCTGCTGATAATGGTTTGGTATTGCATCACTGCATTGCAGGCCATCACGATGGGATCTTTTGTCAATTCAGGAGCGGAACCATGGCCACCCACACCATAAAACGTAACATCGAGCTGGTCGCTGCCTGCACTCCTCACATCAATGCCATTATTGATTGTCCCCACTGGTATTGGCGATGTGTGCAGGCCAAATAAATAATCAGGCACGGGCACACCCTTTGCATACATACTATCATTCACCATGGCTTGTGCGCCCAGCAATACTTCTTCGGCAGGCTGACCAACAAATACCAATGTTCCTTTCCATTGATTTTTTAGCGCTACCATTATTTTAGCAATGCCCAGCATCCAGGTAACGTGTGCATCATGGCCACAGGCATGCATCACGGGTGTTTCGGTGCCATCTTCTTTCTTTCCTATTTTAGTACTTGCATAAGGCAGGCCTGTAGTTTCTTTTACAGCGTTGCAATCCATATCGGCACGAAACATCACCACCGGCCCATCAGCATTTTTTAAAATACCCACCACTCCTGTTTTACCAATGCCGGTGATTACTTGATAACCCAAGGCCTTTAATTCCTTAGCAACAATGCCGGATGTACGTACTTCCATAAAGCCTAGTTCGGGGTTTTGGTGCAGGTCTTTAAAGATTTCCACCAGGCGCAATGAATCGGCATAGGCCATTTGTTTTACTGATGCAATATCAATGGCAGCTTTACTGGTTGATGATTTTTTTGATTGTGCAAACAGCGATGCTGTTAAAAAAATCAGCACGGCTAAAAATGAAGGCAGCGTTTTTGGTAATGTATTATTCATGTTGATTTATTTTATCCGGTTATATTTTTTTAACAGATCAATTACTAATTGATGCGGTAATGCATATGATTTGTTTCCGTTAATTCCTTCCATTGCTTCGGCAGCTACCATTGCATTGATGATGGCTTCTTCTGTTGCCTGTATGGTGGCTTCAAATAATGGATTGATTTCGTCGTTGGGTAGTACATCAACTTTTGTGAAATTGGACCGTTGAAAAGCAGTTGGGTTAGCGGTAGAGAATGCGATAAAAATATCGCCGGAACCATTCGTTCCTTGTCCGCCTACTTGCCCAATTCCTAATGAAACCCGTTGAACAATTCTTTTTAACTGGTGCGGTAAAACCGGGGCATCCGTTGCAACAACCACTATTATAGAACCATCACCCGGTTGATAAGAAGGTGGGGCTTTAAATTCATTGTTCAACGTGTCAATTAATGCTACACCAACCGGTACCCCGGCAATGACGAGATTTCTTTTTCTACCGAAGTTTGCTTGTACAAAAACACCCAATGTATAGGTGGAGTCTTTAATTTTTACCACTCTTGACGAACTGCCTGAACCGCCTTTAAATCCCAGGCACATCATACCCGTTCCGCCACCAACATTACCTTCTTTTATAAAACCAGCTTTAGCACTGTCTAATGCTTCGTACGCATTCATTTCCTTTACATGAAAACCATAAATATCATTTAAAAAACCATCGTAGGTTTCTGCCACTACAGGATAGGTATACCAAAAATCTTCTTTGTACCATCCGGTTTTTACAAACCATTTTAACACGGCATCTCTTACCACACCAACACTATTAGTATTGGTTATCATAACCGGGCCTTCTAAAAAACCTGACTCAGTAACCCATGTAGTACCGGTCATCTCTCCATTTCCATTTAATGAATACCAGTTGGCGTAAACAGGATTATTGTTTCTGCCTCTCGGTAAAATGGCAGTAACACCGGTACGCACCGGGCCTTTGCCCCGAATGTTTTTTCCGGTGCCGGAGATGATGGTGCTGTAACCTACTTCAACACCTTTTACATCTGTAATGGCATTGAATTTTCCTGTGGTTCCATCAAAAGGAATCCCGATATCTCTGGCTCTTGGTTTTTGTGCGAAGCTGCTGCAAGCATACAATAGTGCGATGAGAAGAAATATTTTATTCATTTTTAATTATTTTATTTTTTAAAATTCCCTTGCTACCGGGTACAATAAATAGCGTTCGTCATAAAATTTTGTTTTGCTGTAAAACCAGGTAAGGATTGCATTTTGATCATTGGAAAAAACTTTATCTGCTGCTTTCTTGTCCTCAAATTCTTTTTGCAAAGCAGGTGAATCTTCCAGCATTTTTTTTGCCATAGGTTCCATTATATACGGTTCAATATATTCGGTTCGCTGAAAAATAGAATTAAAAAATCCCCAACTGAAATATGAATCTTTTGAAACAGGTTCCAGCAATAACATGGCAAGGTGCCCCAATGGTTGATTGGTGGAAATATAGGCAGAACCAGTAGGAAATAATTGTTTTCTTGTTTCGGTTTTTGTTGTACCGCTAACTTGCATATGTCCCTCAAACGTTTCCAATTGATGATTGTCGTCGCCGTAAATATATTTTGTAATGCGGTACATTTCTACGGCTACTTCCCGGGGTGCATTTATTATTTCCATTTTAATGCCGTGCAATTTTAATCTTGCAATTACATCATCGCATGATGGCGGAATCCAGTATCCTTTTGGGCGGGTGATAAAATCAGTTGGTTCTGTTCCTTTATAATTTACAATTGTCATGGTTACGGGTTTACCCAGCCATTCCACATAGTCGGCATTTGTAACCGGTGATTTTAAAATACGGGAGGCTATCCCTAATAAATTAAGACTATCTGGCGGAGCAGTTGCAGCAACTGAAATCTTTACATTGGCAGCCCTCTCAAAATTTACCATACCATCCATTTGCGGAATTTTCCATGCCATCGGAACTTTGGCTAACCGGATTGCTTTATCTTTTTCGGTAATTTCTTTAAGTGTTTTTCCTTGTGTTGCCAAAAGTTTTAAAGTGCTTTCCAGTAAAACATAAGTACCCAATACCCGTTGCTTAAATGGTTTTAAAGAATGATTTTCTACCAGTATAGAAGCCATGTGCCGCATGTTGCCATAGCTATCAGAAAATCTTGGTCCTCCTGCAGTCAATACATTACCTTTTGAAAAATCTATATCATTCAATGCCGTTAATAACTGGCCGGGTATATGTCCGTTTGCTGTTAAATCTTTATCGGCTGCAGGTTTATAGGTCGTTTCCAGCCATTGAGCAATGCCTGGCGAATTACCCTGCAAGCCAAGGCCGCCAAAAGTAATATCGTACTGATAATCTACACCATCAGTAACATGAATATCCATATACAAAACAGGATCATATTCATTCATCACCTGTATTACGGATCGTATTTCCCTGGTATCGATTTTTGCATAATCCCTGTTGAGGTTCAAATTTTGTGCGTTGGTTCTCCATCCCTGGTTTTGCGGGCCTCGTTGGTTGGGCCTGTTATAGGGAGATGAATGTTCATGTGCATCTACGTTGAAAATGGGGATGAATAAAAAATTCACTTTATCCAGCAATGTTTTTTTATTGCCAAAAGCAATATCACGGAGCAACATCATACCTGCATCTTTTCCATCTATTTCACCAGAATGAATACCAGCCTGCGCCAGCAAGATTGGCTTGCCTGATTTTTTTAATGCTGCGGCTGTTGTATTTTTTTCAGTTGATGCGATCATCATATAAATATCACGGCCTTCAACACTTTTGCCAATAGAAACCATCGTTAGCAGGGGAGAAGCAGCTGCTAATTTTTTAAGCCAGCTCATGGTCTCTTTATAATCCGGTGTGGTTTCGAAAACTGATTTTTCTGTTGCTGTTATCCAGGGATTATTTGTTTTGGCAATGAAAGATTCGCTCTTGCCATGCCAGTACATAACCGGCGGAAGAAATGATTGGGCAGTTGATGATAAGCTCATGCAAAAACAAATCGCACAAATTACAAATCGTATTTTTATTAAGTGGGGCATATTTTTATTTTAAAGAATAATAATGGTATTAACTGTTTTGTATTAAATTATTTGATGCTAATAAAGCTGAATCTATGCTGTGTTGCTTCCCAATTGTATATAAGTTTCATTGGTGAAGTACTTATACTTAGGAATCAGTTTGTACAAAAAGAAGCCGAAGAATGCCAACCAAAAAAGGGCGATGGGAAATTTCTTTAGCATTAATTGTTATTTATTTTTTTACTGATTTATTTTTTCTTCAAATATTTATCCAGCCAATCCAATATATACCTATTCATTTCTTTGTTTCGTATAGGGTCTGTTGGTATATGTCCCGCAATGGGGAAGACGATAAACTTTGATTCCGTACCAATGTCCTGAAGTATTCTGAAATATTTATACGATTCAGGTATGGGTACTCTTTCGTCACCTGTGTTGGATAAAATGAGTGTAGGTGTTCTTACATTTTCTGCATAAGTAATCGGCGAATTTTTTATCCAGTTTTCTTTCACTTTTTTATCTGTAAACGGAGATTTACCTTTTCCAAATTCATACCGGTACATACTGCCAAAATCGCTATAAGCATATTGGTCAAACCAGTCAGTTACGGCTGCTCCAGCTACTGCACATTTCCAACCGGGGTAGTTTCCAATAAGCCAGGTAGTCATAAAACCACCATAGCTCCAGCCGGTTACTGCAATGTTGGTACTGTCAATATAGTTTCGTTTTTTCAATTCGGCCAGGCCTTTCATTACATCTCTTCCCGGCCCTTCGCCGGCATCACCATTAATGGCTTCTGAAAAACGGTAGCCCATATTATCACTACCCCGATAGTTGGGTTGAAAAACGATATACCCATGAGCTGCCTTCAATTGTGTGGATGGATTGAATGATTCTTTGGAGGTTGACCTTGGCCCGCCATGTGGTTCTACTACCAATGGATATTTTTTTGCCGGGTCAAAGTCGGGTGGAAAAGTCAGCATTCCATTGGGTGTAAATTCATCTGATTTCCAGCTAAAAGTTTCCACTTTGCCGAATCGGACAGACTTAATTTCCTGATGAAAATTGGTTAGTTGTTTTGGTGCCGATTCCGGATTGGCCATGAAGTAAAGCTCCTGTGGAGATTGAGAAGTACTTGCAATGATAGCGATTGCATTATTTTTTCCAATAGTATAATTGTACCAATAGCCTCCGGTGATGCATAGGTTGCCGGTGTTTATTTTTTTTGCTGCGCCGTTGACAGGCTGCATCCATAACGAAACGGTATTAAAGTCATTGGCTGCTACAAAAAGGGCTTTACTATCCCCACTCCATTCTGCCCGAAAGAAACAACGGTCAAGTTTAGTGGTCAAATTAATGCCATTGCCAGTATTGAGTGAGGTAAGAAAAACATCAAAGCCATAACCAACGTTTTCTAAATTACGCTGATAGGCAATTGACTTACCATCGGGCGAAAATGCAGGCTGCCTTTCTTTATGCATAGCATCAGGAGCTATTTGGCTGGTTGTGATTCTATTAATTTTTCCGGTGGCTATTTCAACTGTTTTAATCGTAAAAATCAGTTCACCCGAGTAAGGGGATTCATTACTTTGCAATACGATATTTTTTCCGTCGGGCGACCAGGAAAAGGACGCAGGGGCGCCAGCGGGAAGGGTCCAATTTCCAGCCGTCAACCTTTTGGCCTCACCACTATCAATGGGAATAAGCCATAGATGAGATGGATTTGGCCTGGCATTCAAAAACATGCTATTGTATTTTATTTCAAAGCCATCATACCCTTTATCTATCAGTTTCTTATTTGTTACTTCATCTTGCTGAACAAAAGCAAAAGCAGTACCATCAGGGCTCCACTCAAATTGCGTTACACCCATAGCAGCGTTCGTAATTTTCTTTGCCTCCCCACCACTCATGGATAATAAAAAAAGTTGTGCCTTCGCATTTGCATCGGCAGCTATGAATGCAATAGCATTACCCGATGGAGACCATCTTGGAGAACTAACTAATGTCCTTTCATAGGTTAATTGTTGGGTAGCTCCTGTTGCTACATCTACTTTATAAATAAATGATTTGTTTTTATTAGTTGTTGTATCAGGTTTTGATACGACTACTAAAACTGATTTGCCATCTGCCGATAGTTGAGGATCGGTTAATGTGTAAAGCTTATCCATATCTGCTAACTCAAATTTCTTTTGTGCCAACAGTTGAAAAGAAAAGATATGCAGCAATGCAATGATTAAAAGGGCTTGTTTTGTTTTTTTCATTTTAAAAATTTGAATGAGTATAGTTTTATTTAATGTTTAACTGCTTTACTTTCTATCCACCGATTTATTTTTGTTTCCAAAATAATCAGTGGTAAACAGCCATCTTTTAAAGCTTCATCGTGGAATTCTTTAATGTCAAATTTGTTCCCCAATGTTTGTTTCGCTCTTTCACGCAGTTCAATAATTTTTAACTCACCTACTTTGTAACTTACTGCTTGCCCTGCTGTAACCATATACCGTTCTATCCGTTGTTCAGCTTCAATAGATGATACGGGTTGGTTCTCCAAAACATAAGCTATGGCTTTTTCACGGGACCATCCTTTGTAGTGGATGCCTGCATCTACAACTAATCTAACAGCTCTTTCTATTTCTCCATTTAGTCTGCCCAAATATTGGTAGGGGTCTGTGAACATACCTAATTCCTTGCCTAAACTTTCGGCATACAATGCCCATCCTTCACCAAAAGCACTTGTCCAATATGCTTTTCTAAATTCTGGAATATCGGCCTCCTGTTGAATAGCTATCTGATAGTGATGACCTGGAATAGCTTCGTGTAGAAATAAATCTTCCATCGCAAAATAATTGTATTGAGCAGGGTCACGGATTACCTCATAAAAAATACCCGGTCTTGTTCCATCTCCCGATGGTTTATTATACTGTGCATTAGCCCCCGCAGCCCGAAACTTTTCAGTAGCTCTTACTTCAAACTTTGCTTTTGGTGTTAAATTAAAAAGACGGTTAAGCTGCGGCGACATTTTATCAAGAAAACTACGAAATCTATCCAACACCTCCTCTTCGGTTTTAAATGGAAAGAATGTAGGATCTGTTTTTACATACTCAAAAAAAGATTTTAAATCACCTTTAAAACCCACTTGTGTTTTTACAGTTTCCATTTCTTTGCGAATACGAGCAACTTCACTAAGTCCTAAATTAAAAATTTGTTCGGCTGTAATGTTTGTAGTGGTGTAATTCTTTAACCATAATTCATACTCCTTCTTTCCTTTATAATTATTTAAAAGACCCGATGTTTTTCTTGCTTTGGGAATATAATCTGTAACAATATAATCATGCAGTTTTTTGTATGCCGGCTTTATAATTTCTTCAATGGCTGCCGAATAATCTTTTTTTAATTGAAGCGTTGCCACACTATCTAAATCGTTTGGTAGTTTTAGTAAGGGTTTATAAAAAACATTCTCCTCTACAGCACCTTCAAATAATGCTTTTAATTGTGGCGGCACTTTTTCCATTGCAGCCCTTGGATTTGTATTATTCAATTCAACTCCCTTTTTCATATTAGCAATGGCTTGGTCAACCCATACCCGGAAACCTTTCATACGGCTAATAAAATCTCTATAATCTTTTTCGGTATTGAAAGGAATAAAATCAGCTCCCGAACCCAAGGTTGCGAACCGTGTTGGAAAACTAAATACGAATTGGTCAACAGGCCTGTAAAATCCCAAAGAATTATTTAGTCTTTCGTTTTCTGATTTCAATTTGTAGGTAAGCACATCAATACTTAATAACTGAGATGCTGTTAAGGCTGCTTTGTTTATAACACCTAATTGATTGAGATATTTTTGATTGAGTGCTTTTGCGTTCCTTATATATTCGTCACTGATAGTAATTTCAATTTGGTTGTTGTAATCGTTGATACCTGCTTGTGTGCCTTCCAAAGGATTTAGAGTATAATATTCTTTTGAATACTGCTCCAGTAATGACTCAAGTTGAATAGGTTTGCTTTTTGTTTGTGCCAAAAGCTGAATAGCAAATAGATTTATCATTGCGATAAACAGGAGTTTTATTTTTCTTGATTTCATTTTTCTGGTTTAATAGTTATGAACTTTTACTTACATCTGTTTTTTAAACTTTCCATACAAGATTTGCCCGGGAAAATATTGCTTACTGTTTTACCATTTTTCAAAACAAAATTTCCATTCACCAGATAAAAGACTGGTTATTTAATTTCAAACATTACCAAGTTAGTTTCTTCATTTTCTTTTGCAGAAAAATAAAATGCGGTGCCTGGTTTGATGTATACATATTTCCCAGCATTTAACTGCAAAAGTTGTTTTCCCTTTTTGTTACGAAGGATTACTTCGCTACCAGTTACCAGTTCTGCTATCATTGGCCCACGGTTTTTAATGACTTGCTTATTGAATACTCCTGTTGTTAACCGGTAAGCGATTACTTTTTCATTTTCAAACAATAGGGTAAAAGGCAATGGTT
>Ga0163154_10001190_pt1 | contig 40385 bp, 40 predicted proteins | sample OliLakLV19MP9P1_FD_148649 | JGI IMG/M metagenome (GOLD analysis project Ga0163154, IMG submission 148649) | Freshwater microbial mat bacterial communities from Lake Vanda, McMurdo Dry Valleys, Antarctica - Oligotrophic Lake LV.19.MP9.P1 | ecosystem: Environmental > Aquatic > Freshwater > Lake >... | reverse complement strand
GGGTGTCATTTTAAATTCCGAAAGGAAATCTTTGATTCCACAATGTAATAATTCTGAATGTATTGATAGCAAAGAATTGTAGCTATTTTTTATCATCTTTCTCAATCCTAGAGGTCAGGTGTTCTGAAGATGCAGCAGAAAACCCTAATGCGGGTTTGTGTTGTACCACCACTCCTATCTGGCAACTGCCCGGATTGGATATACCGCTAATCATGCAGCAAATGAATTACGGTTGCGGCAGCACTGTTAACCCAAGAGACCTGGTAAACAATCCGAAAATTTTATACGTGGGTGTAGGTGGAGGAATGGAGTTATTGCAATTCGCCTATTTCAGTCGGCAAAAAGCTGGTGTGATTGGAGTGGATGTGGTGGATGAAATGTTGAAGGCAAGTAAAAATAATTTTATAGAAGCGGAGAAATTAAATCCCTGGTTCAAAAGTGAATTTGTTGAATTGCGTAAAGGCGATGCATTGCATTTACCAATAGAAAATAACAGCATTGATGTTGCAGCACAAAATTGCCTGTTCAATATTTTTAAACAGGATGAACTTAAGCAGGCAATAAAAGAAATGTACCGTGTGCTAAAACCCCGAGGCAGATTGGTATTAAGCGATCCGACTTGTGAAACTGAAATACCAGTAACATTGCAGAATGACGAACAATTAAGAGCCTTGTGTTTAAGTGGTGCGTTGCCTTTGAATGAATACATCCGTATGATTACAGATATTGGTTTTGGTACTATTGAAATAAGAGCTAAACGCCCTTATCGAATTCTTGACCCTGTTCATTATACTACAGATAAATTAATATATATCGAAAGTGTGGAAGTCTGTGCCATTAAAGATCCGATGCCTGCAGACGGGCCTTGTGTATTTACTGGTAGAACGGCCATTTACTATGGCAGTGAAGAAAGTTTTGATGACAACAAAGGGCACCTGTTATTGCCTAATCAGCCGCTGGCTGTATGCGATAAAACGGCAGGTAATTTGGCAAGCCTTAACAGAACCGATATTTTTATTTCACCATCCACATGGTTTTATGACGGCGGAGGATGTTGTTGAAGTTATTTTGAAACAACCGTAATGAACATATAACCCCATTGATTTCGATTTTATAGTACTAACTTAATTATATGAAACCAAACGACGAATCTGCCAAACTTCTGCTAGAAAAACGTCCTTTTAGGATATTGATAATTTCCGGGTCGGGCAGACGACAATACAATTGTCCGGGTGTTGATGGAAAGAGTAGGATGCTCATGCTAAAAATGGCGGAGATGTTGCCCAAGGATTGGGAAATTGATTATGAAGACTTAGGTAATGCGTACGGCAGGTCGAAAATTCAAAGTTGCAATGCGTGTGTTTCTACCTCAATGGCCCTATGTGTATGGCCTTGTAATTGCTATGAAAAAAGCAGTCGGGTGGAGCCTGATTTAATGTGGGACATGGATTTATATGCAAGGTTGGATATGGCTGACGCATGGGCAATTATTGGCCCTATCAATTGGTATGCTCCTTCTTCTAATTTAAAATTGATGTTTGACAGGCTCGTATGTATGAACGGGGGAAATCCGGATGAAAACCTGATAGATCATAAAGATCCCGAAAAAGCCATGGCTTTAGAACACACAGCATTGTGGGAAGAACTCAGTGTGAATCATTTGGAAGGCAGAACTGCAGGCTTCTTTTGTTATGGTGATGAAGGTGGCGATGAGATGGATGAAAATAATGTTCCGAAAATACTAAAACATAAAAACTATTTTGATGGCGACACCGAAATTTTTGATGATGATAAAAATGCCTATGCTCCTTTAATTTGGCAGTGCCGTTATGGAGGCATAGAAGTACCCGAACAACTTTGGGCACATGCAACATCGGGCAAGGGTAAAAAATACAGCGATAACCAGTCGGAGGATATGGTAAAAGAGGATGCCTTTATGCAAACCTTTAATAAATGGGTAAGCGATTTTGAAATATTTGTTACAAAGAAAGGGAAAGTATTACCCGGTAAATGGAGAGCGTATGATTATAAACCACCCACTAATTTATGGAAGGAGGCTAAAACAGGAATCCGTTCGTGGATGCTGCGGTTTGGAATAACTCCTGAAAACTCTTCTCCGGAAAAACAAAAGGAAATGGGGTTAAACAAGGATACAACTTTACATCCGAAAAAAAGTGAAGGCGATAAATTACGTGAAAAATGATACATACTATTTTTGATAAAGTGGGTATCCCGATGCTGATACTTATAAATCTTCTACTTTTTTTATTGGAGACAAAGTTTCAATTGAGAAAAAGGATACAGAAAAAATTTTCAAGAACAGTTATTAATACAATTGTGTCCATCCCTGCATTTGGGCTATTAAGATTTGCTTTTTTACCAATCATAGTTTGGCTTGCATATAAAAATCAGGACTGGCAAATAGGGTTAAATTACTTTGATAATTTGCCTTTATGGTTATTGTCGGTTATTGCCTTTTTGATACTTGATTATGGTAATTATGTTTGGCATATTTTAAATCATAAGATTCCTTTTTTGTGGCGCTTTCATGTAGTGCATCATACAGATTTGGATATGGATATTACTACCGCTTTCCGTTTTCATTTTGGAGAGATGATTGGTTCTGTTTTCTTCAGGGGTGCTATCACTTTACTCAGCGGCGCATCTCCAATGCTGGTGTTGGTGTATGAGATTATTTTTGAAGCTGCCACCCAGTTTCACCATAGCAACTGGAAATTACCATTGCAGTTTGAAAGAATATTGAATAAACTGATTGTTACGCCAAGAATGCATGGCATTCATCACTCTGTGGTTAAAGAGGAAACAGATTCTAATTACTCCGTAATATTTTCGTTTTGGGACAGATTGCATCATACCGTCAGTCTCAAAGATCTTAAAGAAGAAGTAATTATTGGTGTTCCCGCTTACAATAAGCCCGAAGAAATGACTATTGGGTTTTTATTAAAACTTCCTTTTACCAAAATCAGGTCATGGAAAAAATAGGATGAAAAAGATACTCCCGAAATTTTAAAGGGGAAGATTAGTTAAGCTGCTTTTGATTTGTCCTTTATTTTTTTAATCGTTGAATACACTCCATAGGCAACCATCACAGCTATAAAAATATACACCCATACCGGAATATTTTTACCAACAATAACCAGGTACAGGTAAGCGGATATAAAACATAGCCCGGTTAACAATACAGGAATTACAAAAGGCTTTTTGTTCCGCATATTTTTCACCGTCCAGCCGAGGCAAAGAAAAAAAAGCGGGATAGCCCCGATATAAATGCCACCAAAAATATATGGATTAACGCCATACTTTGTACCCAGGCTTAAAAACCATTCTTTAAAAATTTCCCACCATTCCATACTGTTATTTTTAAGTTTATGATCTTATACAAACCGGTAAAGGAATTTTAGCAACTTCTTTAAAGTGCCCGTCAACTGCTTTTCTTTATGTTTTACAATGATCATTTGATTTACCCGTGAGGCAACCGGATAGGGGTAAATTTTATTGAAAATATCATTTATCCCAAGACCCTTTATCATGGCAAGAATTAATTCCTGTACCAGTTCGCCGGCATTGGGTGCAATCATACTTCCACCCAATATTTTTTCTTTTTTAAACATTCCTCCCTTGCTGATGTACAACACTAATCTGCCATATTGATAACTGTCAACCACGGCCCGGTCGTCTTCTTCAAAGTTCATCGCCAGTTTTTCAAAGGAAATATTTCTTTTCAATAATGCTGCTTCACTCAATCCAAATGTGGCTACTTCCGGACTGGTAAATGTTACCCACGACATGTAATCATTGTTCAATTTCTTTTTAAATGGAGAAAAGAAATTATTTAGCAATAGCCTTGCTTGCTGCTCGGCTGCATGGGAAAACATCAACGATCCTGAAGCATCACCGCAGGTATATACCTGTTTATTGGTAGTTTGTAAATATTTATTCACTACAATTTTATCATCTTTTATTTTTATCCCTGCCTGTTCAAGTCCTAAATCTTTTAACGCAATTTTTCTTCCTATTGCAACAAAGATGGCATCAAAACTTTGTTTAAAACTGATTCCATCTTTTTGTTGTATGATGGCTTCATTGGCACTGGTAAATTCTTTTACTTCAGCATTCAAATGAAAAGTAATGCCTTCTGCTTTTAATTGCTCCATTAGAATGCTACCCATTTCGGTTGCATCATGGGGTAGTATATTTTCACCCCGATGAATGATGGTGATTTGTATACCTAAACGATTGAGGGCCTGGCCAATTTCAATACCGATTGGGCCACCACCAATTACCAGCATCCCTGGAGGCATATCGTTTAGCGCAAAAATAGTTTCATTATTAAACTGTCTTACTTTTTCAATTCCCGGAACATGTAAAGCTGCAGGCCGTGAGCCAGTGGCCAGTACTATTTTTTTAGCAGTGTATATTTCATCACCCACTTTGATAGCCGAGGATGAAGTAAAATGCGCCGTGCCTAAAACCACCTCCAGCCCTTCCTTTCTAAAATAATCTGCATTCTCATGCCTGCGTATGATGGCTTGTTTCGACAACACGTATTCAATGGCTTTATTAAAATCAGGTTTGCCGGAAATGGTATAACCAAAAAGCGTTGCCTGTTTGGCCTGCTGCATCAACCGGGAAACATGAATCAAGGCTTTGCTGGGCACACACCCGTCATTCAGGCAATCACCTCCAATTCGTTCATCGCTTCTTTCAACTAACAGCGTTTTAAGGCCAACCTTGGCCATAAAAAGTGAAACGCTAAGGCCGCCAGATCCTGCGCCTATCACTATAATATCGTACTGCATTTCTTTCATACTTTCTCTTATTCAGTGGCCTTTGGAATACTCAAGATGGCTTGATTAATTTTTTATAAATGCGAACGAGCTTTTGTTGCGAAGCACCAAGCACATAAGCAAAATAGATGTAGAAAAAAATACCCTGCATCCTGTAAATTCCATTCACTTGATATTTGCGGGCAGAGGTGGTAACATACCCGGCAATAACAGCAAACTTTCCTTTTTTACGAATGCGGTGAATAATTTCCTGGTCTTCCATTATGATTAAATCTTCCCTAAAACCACCAATCGATTCAAAGACTGTCTTCGTTACAAATAAACTCTGGTCGCCAAAACGAATAGCATTTACATTAAACCGGGTAAACCAGGCATTGGCTTTTAAAAACCAATGATCATCATCAAAGCGCAACCTGTAGCATCCTGCAACATGCCCGGCATTTATCTTGTCCAATATATCTTCAACAAACCCTGTCGGCGGTATTGAATCGGCATGAAGAAAATACAGGATATTACCAGTGGCAGTTTTAGCGCCGGCATTCATTTGCCTTCCTCTTCCGGCTTGTTCACTTACTACAACTTTGGCTCCATAAAAATTTGCAATGCTCACCGTTTCATCTGTACTGTTTCCATCACTTACAATTATTTCAGCAATATGCTCCTTTCCCGAAACAGTGTTGAGGAAATTGAGCAAAACCGGTAGCTGTGGTGCTTCATTTTTTACGGGAATGATGATGCTGATAGTAGAAGGCATAATTTTTTTATTTTTGGTACTATTTTCTACTCTTCAAATTTAGCCAATTCAGCAGCCCAGTCATACGGCTTAAATTTTATTGAATAACCATCCACATCCTTTTGTAGCTTTTCTTGAATAATTTTTCGTATCCCTTTTTTTCCACCAAAGTCGGCAATAAACCAACTCATAATTTTTGTAACCTTTACTTGTTTTTTAGCATCATCAAAAGTAGTTTCTGAATGCAGGAATGCTTTTGCAGCAATATCTAATTGCTTATTAATATTTTCGTAAGTGTAAAAGGCAATTGGCGGGCAGCTTTTTGCTCCACAGTTTAATGCAAAGTGTATGCGGTAATCAATTGCATCAACTGCTAATTGCTTAATAAGCTTACCAGTAAAGAGTTTTGGTAAATAGCCTTTACTTAATTTACAACGGTATCTTCTTAAAATACCATGCTCTAAATCATCCAAACTAAATTTGCTGCCTGCAATAGTTATCAGTTTGCCGGTAAATATTTCAGGTCTTTTCTTTTTCTCCCGGGCAGCTAAAATCTGAAACCACGCATTGTATATATTTATCCAGAATGTTTTAATGGCATCTTCATCATTCAAGCCATTTATCAATCTATTCTTTTCGATGTTTGCAAGCTCCATTTCCAAGGCAGTTGTTGGCTCGTCTGTTTTTACATTGTACAGCAACTGCTCAGACAGCTTAATTAACGCTGTATCGGTCATGGGCATATTTTTAGTATTATTCTTTTGAATGGTCATGGCGTAAACAACACCTGGTAAAAGGTAAATCATCACAATCACAAGGAACCATTTTGTGATTGATGCAAAACTCTTTCGGGCAGAAATATTCATTTTTGTATATTGGAAAAATATAGTATAATTGATAGTGGCGAAATTACCGGCCATTCCTTACAAGATAACTTTAAAAATTTTAAAATTGATTGAATGTTTTATATTTTGCTGAACTTACCAGACGTTAAAAATAATATAGGTCTTGTAAAATTCAAATTTGATAGTTAAGTTTCAAGAGGGATTTAATATTGGATAATGCCGGGTTTTTAATGTTGCCGCTAAAGAGTATTACTTAAATTTGCAACTTTAAAGCAAAACATTTTTAGTACAAAAGATATGGCTGAAAAATTTTTTAATATATTTAGATTGCTCAAGGAAAAAGAAGACTATGAATCCGTGAACACCAATATTGAGAATGGTGTAGTTTTCCGCGGCACAAATTTATGGGTACTAATTTTTGCCATCTTTGTAGCATCGCTTGGACTAAATGTGAATTCCACAGCCGTGATAATTGGCGCCATGTTAATATCTCCGTTAATGGGGCCAATAATGGGTATTGGCTTAGGCATGGGTATCAATGATATTTCATTGCTAAGAAAAGCCATTTATAATTACTTTATTGCTACCGGTGTTGCATTGGCTACTTCAACCGTTTTTTTTCTGCTGTCGCCTTTAAGCGATGCCCATTCTGAAATTCTTTCAAGGACATCCCCTAGTATTTACGATGTGCTGATTGCTTTTTTTGGTGGCCTTGCCGGTATACTGGCCACATCAAGCAGAAATAAGGGAAATGTAATACCCGGTGTTGCCATTGCAACTGCCTTAATGCCGCCGCTTTGTACGGCAGGATATGGCTTGGCAACCCTGCAATTGAGTTTTTTCTTCGGAGCATTTTACCTTTTCATTATTAATACTGTATTTATAGCCCTGGCAACATTCATTATTGTTCGGTTATTGCATTTTCCATTAAAAGATTTACAAAGTGAACAGTCTGAAAAAAGAGCAAAACGAATAGTTTGGTTTATTGTTTTGCTTACATTATTGCCAAGTATTTATTTTGGAATTGACATTGTACAACAAAACAGGTTTACTAAAAATGCCAATCATTTTATAGATAATGAAGCTCATTTTACCAATGATTATTTATTGAATAAAAAAATTGATGCTAAAACTAAAAATATCACATTAGTTTTTGGTGGTAAGGAAATAGCACCGGAAGAAATAAAACAACTAAAACTCCGGTTAAAGAATTACCAGTTAGACAGTTCGGCCCTTGAAGTAAAACAAGGGTTTGCTTATTTATCTGAAAATAAAAATAATGAACCGAATGAGCAATTTAAACAGTTGACTACTGCTTTGAAAGTAAAGGAAAAACAAGTACAGCTGGCTCAATTAAAGTTTGACAGCATCCTTAGTCAGCAAAAACTAAGTGTACAGGTTTATGCTGAATTAAAAATTCAATACCCTAAATTAAAAAGTGCTATTATAGAACCATCAATAACAATTAATGATAGCTTAATGCAAAAGAACACTTATTTAGTGTTGCTGGATATGCCTTCAAAAATACGAAAAGCAGAAAAAAACAAAATGGAAAACTGGTTAAAAGTGAGGCTTAACCAGGCTAACCTTAAACTTATATTTCAATAATGATTACCACTGTTATTTTAACCATTTTTGTTGTAGGATACATCGCCATTGCATTGGAGCATCCGTTAAAACTTAACAAGGCGGCTTCCGCATTAATAACCGGTGTGCTTTGCTGGACAATCTACATTTTACAAAGTGAATCATCTCACGAAGTGGGAGAAGAATTACTGCATCACCTGGGAGATATTGCATCTATTTTATTTTTTTTGCTGGGTGCAATGACGATTGTGGAATTGATAGATTCTCATAATGGCTTTGATATTATTACGCAAAAAATATCTACTACCAACAAGCAGAAATTATTACTGATTATAACGGCACTAACTTTTTTTCTTTCTGCATTGCTTGATAATTTAACCACGGCAATTGTAATGACCTCATTGTGTTCAAAAATATTGACTCAAAAGGAAGACCGCCTGTGGTTTGCAGGTATGATTGTAATTGCAGCCAATGCAGGCGGTGTATGGTCGCCATTGGGTGACGTTTCCACTACGATGCTTTGGATAGGCGGGCAGATAACTGCACTCAACATAATGAAGCAATTAATTTTACCGAGTATAGTTGTGTGCGTAATTCCTGCATTGATAGTTGCACGCTCGTTTAAAGGAAAAAAAATAAATCCAATCCCTGCTTCAGAATGTACAATGGATGAAAAAAAGGATGGCCGCATTATTCTTTTCGCCGGAGTGGGCTTTTTGGTTTTTGTTCCGGTATTTAAAACACTTACACATCTGCCACCTTTTATGGGGATGTTGCTGGCATTGGGATTAATGTGGGTGATTACCACCTTTCTGCATAAAAATAAAACCATTGAATATGCTGAAAGGTTTACGGTATCTAAAGCTTTACAGAAAATAGATACACCCAGCATCTTATTTTTCCTGGGCATTTTGTTGGCAGTTTCTGCCTTGCAATCATTTGGTATTTTAAAGGACCTGGCTGATGTACTTAACTACAGTTTAAAAAATGATTATTTAATTGGCATTGCATTGGGGTTACTATCTGCCATAGTAGATAACGTGCCGTTGGTTGCTGCATCACAGGGTATGTATGACTTATCTACTTATCCAACAGACCATCCTTTTTGGGAGTTTTTGGCATTAACCACTGGCACTGGTGGCAGCGCATTGATTATTGGTACTGCAGCAGGCGTAGCGGTAATGGGGATTGAGCAAATTGATTTTATGTGGTACCTAAAAAAAATAGGCTGGCTGGCATTGATTGGATTTGCGGCCGGAATATTGGTGTTTTTATTACAGCAATATTTAACATAAAGATTCTACTCCTTTGTAATAATGAATACAGGGAACTCTTTATCGTTTAAGATAATAATGAAAAAACATGGTTAAGTGTTTTCAAATTTGCCTTTGATATAAGGCTGTATATTTGCAGCTATAATTTTTTACCAAATAATATTCATTGGCTTTAATAAAATCATTCTACCAGCATATCATCAATTACCTGCGTACCAAGTTATCCAGGATGCAGTTTATTATGCTGATAGCAACACTGGTGGGCTTTGCTTCTGGCCTGGTGGCAGTTCTATTAAAAACACTGGTGCATTACCTGCAACACTGGATAAAAGAAATTCCTGTTTCCCGTTTTTCTTATTTACTGTTCCCTGTTATTGGGTTAGTTATTACCGTTTTTATTATCCGCCATTTTTTTGGCGGGCACATAGAAAAAGGTATTGCAATGGTGTTGAAAGCTATCGCAAGAAAATCATCTTTTATTCCCCTCAACCATACGTATCTCCATGTTATTACAAGTTCCATTACCGTTGGGTTAGGCGGTTCTGTTGGTTTAGAAGCTCCTATTGTAGCAACCGGTTCGGCAGTAGGTTCAAATGTTTCCCGAATCAGTGATTTAAATTACCAGGAGCGTACTTTATTAATTGCCTGTGGTGCAGCAGCCGGTATATCTGCTGTTTTTAATGCACCCATTGCGGGTGTTATTTTTGCCATCGAAGTTTTACTGGCCGAAACCATTGTAAGTTATTTTATTCCTTTAATTATTTCTTCGGTAGTTGGTGCGCTATGCTCAAAAATTATTTTGCAGGAAGCTTCCTTATTCAATTTTACATTGAAGCAAATCTTTAATTACAACTATGTTCCCTACTATATTTTATTGGGTATTTTAGCAGGCTTTGTTTCATTGTACTATGCAAGGCTATTTAAACGAACAGAAAACGGTATCCATAATTGGAAAATAAATGCTTACATAAAAGCCATTTCAGGAGGATTAATTTTATTGTGTATTAACTTCTTATTCCCCCCACTTTTTGGAGAGGGTTATGATAGTGTAAAATTAGTTGCCAGTGATACTTTCACCACATTTGCAGATAATTCGAACCTTTTTTCAAAACTGGGAGAAAACTGGGGTATCATCGCTTTTACTGCACTGATTGTATTATTCAAACCAATAGCAGCAGGAATTACAATTGGCAGTGGTGGTAATGGTGGTAATTTTGCACCATCGTTATTTGCAGGTGCTTACCTGGGCTTCTTTTTTTCAAAGTTGTTAAATACAATTCCCTGGATTAAAATACCGGTGGGTAATTTTAGCCTGGTTGGAATGGCCGGCGTATTAAGCGGGGTAATGTATTGTCCGCTTACTGCAATATTTCTTATTGCAGAAATTACCAATGGCTACGAATTATTTATTCCCCTGATGATAGTTTCTTCCATTTCATTTTTTATTGTAAAAAGTTATGAACCCTTTTCAATGGAAACCAAGAAGCTGGCACAGGATGGGCAGATATTCACCCACAAAAAGGAAAAAAATATTCTTACCTCAATAACCATCGAAGACATGTTGCAGGATACTTACGAAAGTATCAGCATTGATAAAAAGCTAAAAGACTTAATTGAGATTATCAAAAAAAGTGAAAAAAACATTTTTGCCGTTTATGACAGCAAAGACCGTTTTGCCGGAATTATCGAATTAAATGATGTTAAGCAAAAACTTTTTCTACCGGATCAATTTGATAAGATCAGTATCAAATCGATGATGAAAAAGCCTGCTGCCATTTTGTATCTGGAACAGGATATGCATACTGCAATGGAAAAATTTGATACCACGCTTAGCTGGTATCTACCGGTTTTAGATAAAAATAAAAAGTTTTTAGGCTTTATTTCCAAGTCGAAACTTTTTAATAAATACAGGGAAATTCTTTCTTCTCAGGGCGATTTGTATGAAGCCGTTTAACGTTTGCAGCATTTTTATTGGTGTGAATTATTATTAAGATGTTCAGTTTCCTTACTGTTGCTTTTTATCCAATGATGATTTTTAAAATTTTTGTGTACAGGAAGAAAAAATTATCCATCCATTTGCGTTCATTCTCCATTTTATAAGGATATATCCCGAAGCATCTTTGCACTAGTCAATAATGACTAAACAGATTAAAATTTATAAAATGAAAAGTTTTGAAGTTCCAACAAGAGAACAAGTAGGCGCAACCAATCAGGGTATTTTTGATACACTGCAAAAAGCATTGGGTTTTGTTCCAAATTTATATGCAACCATTGCATATTCAGAAAATGGTTTGGCAAGATACCTGGCGTATCAAAATGCAAAAACAACTTTAAGCAACAAAGAAAAAGAAGCGGTAAACCTAGTTGTAAGTCAGGTAAATAATTGTGTGTATTGCCAAAGTGCTCATATTGTTATTGGTAAAATGAATGGATTTAGCAACGAGCAATTATCAGATATCCGCAAAGGAAAAGCCACAGATGCTAAGTTGAATGCGCTGGTTCAATTAGCAGAAAGCATTACCAAAAATCGGGGCAATGCAGACGCCTTTTTGGTTGACAATTTTTTTGCACAAGGTTATACCAATGAAAACCTGGTAGATGTAATTCTGCAGGTTAGCGATAAAACTGCTATGAACTATTTACATAACCTTACAAAAGTGCCTGTCGATTTCCCGTTGGCACCGGCATTGTAATAAACAAAAAAAAACAAGAGGAGTCAGTATTAAATACTGGCTCTTTTTGGTATTCCCAATATTGTAAACAGCATTATCAAAGTAGTTTAAAAGGCTAAAAAATATCCGTGGAATTGTTTCACCATTAAACATTCTATATCAAACCTTTTTAAATGGGCTTAATAAGGACGTATAAAAAAAGAAGTGGGTTGCATTGGCTTCTTCCTCTAACGAATTAAACAGCGGCACCTGAATGTAATAAATAATTAGTTTCTTTGGGGTTGGGCTTAAGTTTTTCTTAAACCAAGCCAATTAATATTTCATTTAAGGCAGCAGGCGGTAAATTATTATCTGAAGAAAAAATACCGGTTTATAAATGATAAAAGAAAAAGAGATATTACGACCGGCTGAATGGCTTAAAAATTACGGTGACTATTTGTATTCATTTGCTTTAATAAAGGTGAGCAATAAAGAGACGGCAGAAGACCTGGTGCAGGATACCTTTATTGCTGCTTTTAAAGCAAAAGATACATTCAGAGAAGATAGCTCAGAAAAAACATGGTTGACAGCTATCCTCAAAAATAAAATTATAGATCATTACCGGAAGAAGGATGTTTTAAAGGATGCAGTTGATTACATCACAAATACGGAAGCTGAATTTGATAGTCATTTTTTTGATGGAAATAATGGACATTGGCTTGATAATTCGGTTCCCGGTAACTGGAATGAATCTGCGGATAAAAAAGTTAACCAGTTGGAGTTTAATATGGTATTGCAGTACTGCATACAAAAAATGCCGCCGAAACTGGTTCCGGTATTTATGGCAAAATTTTTAGATGGGGATGCCTCAGAAGATATTTGTAAGGTCTTTAACATTACTTCGTCTAATTATTGGGTGATAATCCACAGGGCTAAAGTTCTAATGCGAAGCTGCCTTGAAAAAAAATGGTTCCTTGGTTAAAGCAGAAAAATGAAAATATCCCGTTTAAAAAACATAGTGTTTAACTGTAAACAGGCTACCCTTCTTTCTCTGAAAAAAGAGGAAGGACCCATCACTGCCAAAGAGAGATTGAAATTGTTTTGCCATTTGTTTTTTTGCAAGTACTGCAGGCGTTTTGTAAAGCAATCATCCATAATTAACAAGCAAAACAGTAGCCTCAATAATTCACTTTTTTCCGACCCTCCACATTTGCTTTCCACTCAAAAAAAGGAAACAATACAACAGCAAATAGATATGCCGGATCAATAGTTACAACTCCTCAAAAAATATTTTTGTTTCCCTGTAAGGTTTAGGCGAATGTAAAGTCTAAGTCGTTGTAAACAGGTGGAAAGCATTTCAATAACAAAAAAAATAAAACATCATTTGGCAGGGTAATAATTTTTTCATGATTACTAACATAAACACTGGTTAGTTGCAGCCAGCCGGCAGCAAGCCGGTGTACATCATTCTTTCAATGATTTGCGGTCGAAACTAAGATTGGTAAATTTATCCATCTCAATGTGTTGATTATCCATTTTAAACCTTTTAAAAACTTTACATATTTGCACCGTCAATTACAACCAAAAAAATAAAAATTAACGAAACTATTTTCAATTTCCCTGTTTGCAATATTGTTTTCAGCAGGTATTAAAGCGCAGGATGTAAAATACTTTACTACCAATGGCAAAGCCTTAATGGGGTACGATGCTGTTGCATATTTTTTACAGAATAAAGCTATTGCAGGTAGCGATAGTTTAAGTTAAGACTGGAGTGGCAGTAAGTGGAATTTTTCATCCAAAGCCAACCTTGATAGTTTTATATTGGCTCACCAAAAGTATGCCCCACAGTATGGCGGTTACTTTGCGTATGGTTGTAGCGAAAATCACCTGTCACCCACAGACCCCAATGCATTTACAATAGTTGGTAATAAGCTGTATTTGAATTACAGTTTAAAAGTGAAAGATTTTTGGGTAAAAGATACAGCCGGAAAAGTAAAAGCCGCAGATGGTTATTGGCCGGCACTAAACAAATAAAATTATCATCCAAAAAAATATAAAACAATGAAAAAAACAGTAGCTGTATTATTTTTATCAGTATTTTTATTTAGAGGCACTGATGCACAAACTGCACTAAGAACCAAAGAGTTTAATCTTGAAAAAGGATTAGCTATACAAGGATATGATCCCGTTGCTTATTTTACGCAGAACAAAGCCGTAAAAGGGAATAAACAATTTGCTGCTTTAGCTGATGGTGTTACTTATTATTTTTCAAATACTACCAATAAGGATTTGTTTATAAAGGATTACAAAAAATATGAGCCGCAGTATGGAGGCTGGTGTGCTTATGCAATGGGGGCTACCAGCGAAAAGGTAGAAATTGATTCTGAAACATTTAAAATTGTAAACGGCAAGTTGTTTCTTTTTTATCATAACTGGGTAACTAATACACTCACTAAATGGAATAAGGACGAAGCCAATTTAAAAGCTAAGGCGGATAAAAACTGGACGATAATTTTTCATTAAGCAATTCATTTCTTGCTAATCAACCAACAAAATAAAACTATATGACATTTAAATTGATAGGCTCCTGGATAGTACGAATTGTTGCAGCCGCAATTCTTTTACAAACTTTATATTTTAAATTTACCGGGCAGCCTGAATCAGTTGAATTATTTACAAAATTAGGTGTGGAGCCCTGGGGTAGAATCGGCACGGGTGTTATAGAATTAATTGCAAGTATATTGCTCTTAATTCCATCAACAGCTTTTGTGGGTGCTTTTTTGGGTGCTGGCTTAATGGCTGGTGCAATTATATCTCATATAACTGTTATTGGTATTGAATCCAAAGGAGATGGTGGCCAGTTATTTATGCTGGCTGTTACGGTGCTGGTTTGTTGTTCAATTACTTTAATATTGTATAAAAAACAAGGTTTTGCGTTACTGAATAAAGTTAATAAAAAAAAGGGCCGGGTGGCTGTTGATTTAAAATAATTATTGAATACAAATTTAAAAATAACAGAATGATATTTATTCAAATGACGGAGCAGTTAAAATCTTTGAGCAATCTTTTATTATTGTTGAATGATCGGCAATACAATCAAAAAATTGTATTCCTCGGCAATGCAAGTATAGGAGGGCATACCAGGCACATTGTAGAATTGCTAAAATGTGTTACCGATGGTTATAATTTGGGCAGGGTAGATTATCTAAACAGGGTAAGAGACTTATCTATTGAAACAGATAGAATGTGTGCAGCACAGGAGTTAACGATAATGATAAATATGGTAACACAGCCTGATAAACACATGAAGCTGGTTACAGAATCTGGCGGGGACGGTTTAATAAATGTTGTTAGAACCACCTACTTCAGGGAAATTGTATATAATACTGAACATGCCATTCATCATCTTGCCTTAATAAGGGTAGCCTTAAGAGAGATGAAATTAGATATTGTGGGAGAAGATTTTGGAATGGCGTATTCCACCATAAAATATTTTTCTACACTGGATAAAAATTAAAACTGAAAATGATTTACAGGTATAATTTATTGATGACAGTATTTTTATTATGCCTTGTTATTTCTGCAAATGCACAAGACAGCAGTAAGATTTATTTTACAACATCCGTGGGCATCTTTTCTCCGGTTGCGGCATTTTCCCGATCCTACAAAAAGTCCCTTGCCTTAAATTCAGGTATTGAGTATAGATTTAGTAAACACTATTTCGCACAATTTGTACTGGACTTTAATGCAGTGAAATATAACCAGCAGGTTAAAGATGCATATTCCGGATATTTATTTCAAAACACTAACAGCTCCGTTTTTTTAGCAGGCCTAAATATTGGTAGAAATATTTCAATTACAAACTCAGGCAAATTATTTATATCGCCCTATCTTGGTTTAGGCTATGCAAATATTGGTGAACCCAGGCTAACTTTAAAAGATGCCGGGGGTATTATTAAACAGGAAGTTACCCGGATGAATGGAGTTTATGCCAGGCAAGGTTTAAGAGTTGGCTATGGAACAAAATCAAAGGTTTTACAAACCCTTTATGTAGATGCATCGTATTTAACTGTTGACGCTACTGTGCAGAATAGCACACCAAGGGCTTTTACTTTTTTAACAGGAACAAGATTTGGGTTTTAATTTTAAATATACAAGTTATGTGTACCGTGCTATTTATACCAAAGGGCGATAAATATTTCTTTGCTTCACTAAGGGATGAAAATCCTTTAAGACCAAGGGCTACAGCACCTGACTTTAAATTGATGGGTAATACAAATGTGTTATCGCCTACAGATGCATTGGCTGGTGGTACCTGGCTCGGGATAACTGAAACAGGCAAGGTAATTATTCTGCTAAATGGAGCTTTTGAAAAGCACGAACGAAAAGCTAGTTATGCCAAAAGCCGTGGATTTATTGCTGCTGAATTGTTAGCATCCAATTCCCCGATAGCAGATTGGGATTTATTTGAAATGAAAGCTGTAGAGCCATTTACATTAGTAGTTTGGTGTGAAGGTGATTTATTTGAGTTGGTTTGGGATGGCGAAATTAAGCATAGCACAAGGCTAGAGGCAACGCAGCCATATATTTGGTCTTCGTCAACATTGTACAATGGAGATGCAAAAGCGCATCGAAAAAGTTTATTTCAAAACTGGCTAGGTATCGATATACCTGTTTCAGCATTATCCCTGTTGAATTTTTTTAAATCGCACCCGGATGTTGAAAATGGATTTTTAATGAATAGAAATGAGCAAACTAAAACGTTGAGTTACTCATTTATTGAATTGCAATTAAATAAGTCTGCAGAGCTACATTACTATGATTTTTCAGGTAATACATGTACTACAAAAAATATAGTATTTGGAAAAAGTTGTAAAGCTCATTTTCTATCAAATGAGTTATCAGAAAGCAAACAAACTTCATTTAATGTATAGCAATCAAATAAGCCCCTTTGAGTATGTTTCAATATTGGTATCAATAATTTTAGGTCTTGGCATCACCCGGATTTTAGCTTCATTTTCTGATTTGTTGTATGAATACAAAAAGATTAAGTTTTACTGGCCACACATTTGTTGGGTTATTTTTATCCTCTTCCTGCATATTCAGGATTGGTTTATTACTTACGAATTAAAAGAAAAACAGGTTTGGCATTTACCTGGGTTATTTTTTATTCTATTATACCCTATTTCGCTTTTTTGTGTTGCTAAGATGTTGTTTCCGGGGAAAGAGAAGGAGGAAAGATTTGATATGAAAATATTTTATAAAGATCACTTTCCGTTAATATTTATTGTTGTAGCAATAAGTATATCATTTTCTGTAAATTTTAATTATTTCTTTTTAAATAAAAAGTTGCTGGAGCAGTTACCCTTATTTGTGTTTTTAGTTATAGTGATTTACGCATCCATAAAAAAAATTAAAAGCGAAGTCTTTCATAAAGGTCTGGCACTAACAATTATTTCGGGTTCTATTGTATCGTTTAATTTTAATGAAAATGTTTGGATAATTAAATAGGTTATGAGTAACAGCACAAATTTTAAAATGAGAACTTTTTACATTAAGGCGTTTAGCTGGGAGTATTGGCCAATGTGGTTGGTATATTTCCCGGTAAGCTTTTACTATATTTATTTGGCCATAAAAGCAAGGTCTTTCTTTTTCTTTTCGGCTTCAAATCCTTCTATTGAAACCGGGGGTATGTTTTTTGAAAGCAAATGGAGCATTTTTAAATTAATACCCAAAGAGTTCTACCCTGCCACCATATTGGTAAATGATGTTGATGCTGTTGATGAGGTTTTAGAAAAGATGCAAGCTGACAATATAACATTTCCTGTTATAGCAAAGCCCGACAGAGGTGAAAGAGGATGGTGTGTAAAAAAGATCAATTGTGCTACTGAACTTGCTGATTACAAAAATGCCATGAGTGTTGATTTTTTAGTTCAGGCATATATTAATTATCCGTTGGAATTTAGTATTTTTTATTTTAGGAACCCGAATAGTGAAACAGGTGTTTTAACCTCTGTTACTTTAAAGAAATTGCTTGCGATAACCGGCGATGGACACTCCACAATTGATGAATTAATTAAACAAAACAACCGGTCCTTTTTGCAGTATAAAAAGCTTAAACAAAACAAGCAAATTGATTTCAATCGCATTTTAGAAATGGGTGAGCAGGAGGTTTTAGTGCCTTATGGTAATCATGTTTTAGGTGCAATGTTTCTGGACTATAATCAAATTATCGATCAGGAATTAGTAAATACTTTTGACAGGATTAGCAAACAAATTCCTGGCTTTTATTTTGGCAGGTACGATTTAAGGTGCACCAGCATTGAGGATTTGAAGAAAGGTAAAAATATTGCAATACTTGAATTAAATGGTGCAGGTGCTGAGCCATCGCATATTTACACGCCGGGCTTTTCTTTTTTTAAGGCGCAGGTTGTTATTGCCAATCATTATCGAATGATGTACCAGGCAGCATTTGAAAATAAAAAGGCAGGTGTGCCCTTTATGTCTTTAAAATCTTTTAATGATACCCGAAAACTGGAAAAGGAATATAAACAAAGCGTAAAATTTGTATGATTTTAATTGGAATCCCCATTGGCTTTTATGGTTATCTTTTCCCGGGTAATATCAATTTAATGGTATTGGAATTGTACAGCACAAAAAAGTATCAACTACTTATATTGATGTTAGCTTTGATTGTAGTATTCGAAAGTATTTATTGTTACGTTTCACTAACTTTTTTAAAAGAGATTAAAGGCAATATCAAATTTTATTCATCCGTTGAAATAGTGTCTTACTTACTGATATTTATTATGGGGTTATGGATGTTAATTGAAAAAAGAAATAATAAAACAGCTTCACATCAAAATACAATATCAAGGGGGGTAATTAGTATCATCATTCACCCGCAACAAATTCCATTTTGGGTTATAGCAGGCGTTTTAGTAAATCGGGTAGTTAATGTAAATATAGATGTATGGACTTTGTCAGGGTTCATATTATTTAATGCCGTTGGAACATTGTTGGCGATGTTGAGTTATATGTTTTTTGGAAAGAAAATACTCGAATATTTTAAGTTTAATATTACCCACATCAATAAAGCAATGGGAGTTGTATATATATTGTTGGCACTTTATCATTTTTTAATTAATTAATTCTGCTAACAACCGGCAAAATTATTAGTGCCAGAAAAAATTTTTTAACCGGGGTTATTATACTGGTAGCTCATCATGCAATTTGAAAAAATCATCAGGAAAGGTTCATCCTCCATTTAAGTTGTATGATATTAAGGGCTGCTAAGTAATATTATTAACGACAGGGATATTAAAGTAAAATGACTGTATTCCTGATAAAGCGTATGTTGTGGGTTAAAACGGCATTGTTACTTGCAATAAAAGAAAATAGTAACCTCACCACAACTTGTCGGCTTATCATTTGTTTTTTATTTGATAATAATAATGTTGAAATTTTATGTTGGCTCTTGCGTAGCTTTAAAAATGAAATGGAGAAAAATCATGAAACGTTCTTTCATAGGAATATTAATTTTTTTGGGGTTATGGTTAATAATGGCGCAAAGTTGTATGAAGTTTAGAATAAGCGATACCAAGGCAAAAGAAAAGTTTGAAAAACTTGGTGTGGCTTTAACCACCGCAACAGTAAAAGTAGGTAGTAGCCAAATGCATTACGTAAAAACCGGAAACGACAGTTTTCCAACAATCGTTTTTGTGCATGGATCACCCGGTAGCTGGGATGCATTTTCGTTGTATTTACAGGACAAAGATTTATTGAAGCAGTTTAGAATGATTTCAATTGACCGGCCAGGATTCGGCTATAGCAACTTTGGCGATGCCGAAAATCTCGAAGATCAATCTGCGTTGATTAGTCCACTGTTTAATTTATGGAAGAATGGCAAACCAATTTACCTGGTGGGGCATTCATTGGGCGGCCCAATGCTTATACAATTAAATGCAGATAATCAAGGCCTGTTTAATGGATTAATTTTATTAGCAGGTTCTGTTGACCCTGCTGAAGAAAAAAAAGAAAAATGGCGATACTTGCTGGATGCAGGTGCACTAAGTTATTTGCTACCAGGTGCCTTTAAACCCAGCAATAAAGAACTGATATTTTTCAAGAAAGATGTTTATGCATTAGAGAACAAGTTTGCATTGGTAAAATGTAAAGTAATCATCGTTCATGGAACCGAGGATACTTTTGTGCCGGTAGGTAACGCAACATACGCACAAAGTAAATTGGTCAATGCCGATTCAGTCAGGCTAATTTTAATACCCGGCGCTAATCACTTTATTCCCTGGACAAAATATGAAACGATTAAGCAGATATTATTGGAGCTTAATTGATTATCCTGGTGTTATTTCGCACAGGCTTAGTATAGATTTAGTTTTTCTGATTCCACTCAGCATATTCCAACAGAACAAGCATATAGTTTTTCAACATAAAATTCCCCACTTCTGGTTGAACCATCATCTTATTTGAGCAGGTAAAAAGGCAGAAAAAATCTACCGGGTAATCCTATGAAAAAATCGTTCCTTTTGCATTCTTCATGCATTTAAAAAATATAGGTACCTGCAAAAATTGTCCATCCTATTGCGTTCATTCTCCATTTTTAAAAACAGCTTTTTGTTGCAGCTTTGCAGGATAAAAGAAATGCAATGACAACGACTGTAACAAATACAACAATCAAGAAAGCTGATTATGCCACTTACCTCAGAAGGGGTATTGGCTAACAGCAGTACAAACAACAAATGGCGGAAGACCTTGCACTCAATGCAGATTTAAAGATTAAGGAATACATCAACCTTAATCAATGGAGAATGCACAGGGGTGGAAAAGACTTTTGTTCCAAGTGCAGCAATCACTAAACAAGTAAAAAATCTACAGCTTAAAACCTATTGGTTAATACTTACTGAGCATTGGTGCGGCGACGCATCACAAACGCTGCCTGCTTTTAACAAAATTGCAGAATTGAGTGAAGGAAATATAGAGATGAAATTGGTATACCGTGACCAGAACGATGAGCTGATGAATGCCTATCTTACCAATGGCACCCGTTCTATTCCTAAACTAATACAACTGGATGAGCACTGCAATATAACCGGCATTTGGGGTCCAAGACCAACGGTAGCGCAAAGCCTGGTAAAGGAATTAAAATCAAATCCTGCAGCTGCAGCAACCTATGCCAACGAATTGCATCTTTGGTATGCCAAAGACAAACAGCAATCGCTGGAAGCAGAAATTTAAAAATTATTATTTCGGGCAAATTTATTTTGTCCGGATTGTTTATCATAATTAAAAAACAACACTCATGGAACAGAAATTACCATTACCACCATTTACAATGGAAACAGCATTGCAGAAAGTTCAACTGGCAGAAGATGCCTGGAATAGCAAAGACCCTGAAAGAGTTTGTATGGCCTACACCATTGATACCGGGTGGCGAAACAGAACAGACTTTATTAACGGACGGGAAGCTGTGAAAGAATTTTTAAAAGGCAAGTGGGAAAGAGAGTTAAACTATAAACTTAAAAAAGAATTGTGGGGCTTTCGGGAGAACCGCATGGCAGTTAGGTTTGAGTATGAATATCAAAATGTGGAAGGCCAATGGTTCCGTGCCTATGGTAATGAAAACTGGGAGTTTGATGAAAACGGTTTAATGAGAAAGCGGTATGCCAGCATCAATGATTTACCCATAAAAGAATCTGATAGAAGATTATAAAACTACAGTTATGGAAAATAAAATAGAAAAAAATAAAGTTGTGGAAGAACCGGTTGTTATACCCGATGAATGTAAAGATAGTATGTGGGATGCCGTTTTGGAACAGTCCCCATTTGTACAGGCTTTAAGGCAGGCCACCAAAATAAAAGAAGAAGACAAAAAAGATAGTCAGTCATAAATCATTTAGTATGGCAAAAAACTTTGGAGCAATTGCATACTCCACTGCGGTAAAAGAAATGCAGGAAAAGCTAGGTAGCCGGGCAGCCTATGCCCGGTTGGAAAGAGATACTTATGTTGATGGGCTAACAGAAAATGAAGTTGAGTTTATTGCACTGCGGGATAGTTTTTACATGGCAAGTATTGGAGAGAAAGGTTTCCCCTACATACAGCATCGGGGCGGGCCAAAGGGATTTTTGAAAGTGGTAGATTCTAAGCGGCTTGGCTTCATTGATTTTAAAGGCAACATGCAATACATTACTGTTGGAAACATGGCCACCAATAATAATGTTGCATTACTACTGGTAGATTATCCTGCAAGGGCAAGGTTAAAAATATTTGCCAAAGTCTCCATCATTGAATTAATAGATGATCCATCCTTACTTGAATTACTCGATTTGGCTGCATACAAATTTGGTCCCAAACGTATGATGGTGTTGGATATTAAGGCCTGTGACTGGAAATGTCCACAGCACATTACGCAACGTTATACAGTGGAAGATATTGAAACCGCCTATGCCCTGCAACGGGAGCATACTTCAAAATTGGAAGCGGAAATAACAGCGTTGAAGGCGAAGTTGAAATGAGCATGTATTAATCCCTCATCGTTTTGCATTACCGAAGTTTAGGAAATTTGATGCTGATTATGCCCTGAAGCGAAGCCAAATTTAAAATATAAAGTACAAGTTAAAAACAAAAAGTCTAAATGAAAAATGTCTATCCAAACCGATGTCGACAGCAATCAAACTTTCATTGATTCAAGGTACTAACTTTTGGAAAGTTGCATTGTTAGCGGCAATGCATTTTCAGGTCGGGAAGTCCAGGAGTTTCAAAAGCCTTCTTAGCCTGGCGAGGGAATACCACCTTATTGTATGGCAGTTTACCCCGGCATCACGCTGCGATGTTTGAGCAGCATCCGCAGCTGATTCTACATCGTACATTTTCCCTCCACAACACCCTTAAAATATTAGGCTAAAAGTTGGAATTCCTTTTGCAAACCAATAAGCACCCGGGCGTCTTTTCTGTAGAAAATATAAATACTTCATAGCGTTTGTACTTTGTTGTTATTACCATCTGGCAGGTATCAGGGGTAACACTGCCGGGCGAGCAAGGCCCATGCGAAATACTTTGGAGGTAACGATGATTACGTTAGATTTTAACTTTTGAGTAATTATTTTCCCAGTTTAGGAAATCTTTTTAAAAAAAGCCCGCCATCTATACCCCTAAGTGCCTAATTACCAGCAAATTTTTTTTTGGCAGAATTTTGTGGATATAGTTATCAAAATGAATAACTAAACAACATTATTTTTTTAACTTTTAAATTTTTTCAACATGGGAAACATTTTATGGTCTGTCGCAGTGATCTTCATTATTATTTGGGCCATCTCCTTTTTGGGAGGTTTTTTCACCGGGGGTATCATCCATATATTATTGGTGATAGCTGTTATCGCAATAGTTTACAACCTGCTTACCGGACGTAAAGCGTTGTAGGAGTTTTACATTGCGGGCCAAATAAATCAGTTGTATTTTAATTGGTACAGGTCTTTGTTTTTATAAACAGAGACCTTTTTTATTGGGTGAATTTTCCAATTCTCTGTTTTATCTTCCAAAGCTATTTGTTGTTTTCAAAAAAATAAAACCGCCTGCTTCTCCCCATTAACGCAACGCTGTGGCACAGTAAACCAGCGTTGCTGTATTGTTCGTTTTTAGCTGCCTGAAAATTAGTTTGTAATTTTTTCAATCATTGGAAAATGATAAACATCCTCCATCGAAACAAACAGGCCTGTAACAAATGAGGGGGTGAATTATTCTAAAAACCAATAAACTCCATTATGTAAAATCGTCCATCCACCGGCGTTCATTATCCATTTTTTATAACAGGGTTTAGTTGCATCTTTGCGGTCTATGACAAAAGAATTAAAAAGGGTGGTTATTACCGGTATGGGCGCCATTACACCATTGGGAAATACAGTAGTAGAATTTTGGAAAAATATCGTATCCGGAAAAAGCGGTGTTGATTTCATTACAAAATTTGATACCAGCAACTTTAAAACAAAGTTTGCTGCGGAGGTAAAGGGATTCAACCCTGCTTTGTATTTTGAAAAGAACGAAGCAAGGAAATATGATTTGTTTACACAGTATGCTGTTGCGGCTGCGGATGAAGCCATCAAAAATGCAGGAGTAAATTTTGATACGCTCAATAAAAATAAAATCGGTGTTATCTGGGGTTCGGGTAACGGAGGTATACAAACTTTCCAGGACCAGCTAATTGAATTTGCAAAAGGAAATGGACAGCCAAGATTCAATCCTTATTTTATTCCTAAGATTATTGCAGATATTCCTTCGGGTGTTATTTCTATTCGCTATGGTTTACGGGGATTAAATTTTTCTACTATCTCGGCTTGTGCATCTTCCACCACGGCCATCATTGATGCGTTTAATTATATCAGGCTTGGCAAAGCAGCTATGATTATTGTTGGTGGTTCGGAAGCTGCAATTAATGAAAGCGGCATTGGTGGTTTTAATGCATCGAAGGCATTGTCAACACACAATGAAAATCCTGCTGCGGCATCAAGACCGTTTGATGTAAAGAGAGATGGTTTTGTGATGGGAGAAGGTGGAGCAGCAATGGTGGTTGAAAGCCTGGATGCAGCTTTGGCAAGAGGGGCAAACATTATTGCAGAAATTGCCGGTGGCGGTATGGCGGCTGATGCTTACCATTTAACGGGTACTCATCCGGATGGTGAAGGCGCTTATCTCGGCATGATGGATGCATTGGACGATGCAGGTATTGATGCTGACCAAATAGATTATATAAACGCACATGCTACCTCCACAGCATTGGGTGATGAAAGTGAACTGAAAGCAATTGAAAGGGTGTTTGGTAATAGAAAAACGCTTAACGTAAGTGGCACCAAATCTATGACAGGTCATTTACTCGGTGCAGCCGGTGCTCTTGAAGCTATCATTGCAATAAAAGCTATCCAGAAAAATATAGTTCCGCCAACCATCAATACTACTGAGGTGGATATTGCTCATCAAAATAAATTTGACCTTACATTGGGTAAAGCACAATCAAAAGAAATCAATTATGCCATGAGCAATACATTTGGTTTTGGTGGTCATATTGCAACAGTGATTTTTAAAAAGTACAAAAGCTAAAATAGCCGGGGAGATTTTTTTTCATATTTCCTTACTGTCTTTGCGGAAAATAAAAATTACTTATCATGCTCAATCAGTCAGCTTTTACTTTAGTGAATCCACAAAACGGCAACCTTGCGTTTAAACTTTTTTCGTTTGAAGACAACGGATTTTTCGACCATATACAACGTCAAAATTATTTTTCATTAATTTGGGTACAAGAAGGAAGTGGAAAAGCAAAGGCAGATTTTGCTGAATATGATTTTGAGGCAGGTTCCCTGTTTGCCTTTGCCCCTTACCAGCCATATATGTTTACTGCGGATAAAAATATAAACGGGGTTGCTATATATTTTCATCCTGAATTTTTTTGCATTTTCAAGCACCAGGCCGAAATAGCCTGCAATGGCGTTCTCTACAATAATGTGTACCAGCCGCCTTTTGTAAAAGTGGATGCCACATCCGCGGCAACTTTACAGATGGTATGCGACCAGATTAAAACAGAAATGCAAAACGCCGCATTGGCACAGTACGAATTATTGGTTTCATATTTAAAAATATTTTTAATTACAGCTTCCCGTTTAAAAACGCAACAGCAGCCTATGGCAGCAGCAGAAGCAAAGGATCATAAAGAACCTTTTATCCTGCAAAAACTGAAAGACGCTATAGAAGAAAATTTTAAAACAAAACATACTGCCAGCGACTATGCAGATCTGTTGTATATCTCACCTAAAGCATTGGCAAAAATTACCAAAACGCATTTTAATAAAACACTCTCCAGCCTTATCAACGAACGCATTATTATAGAAGCCAAAAGAGAATTATACCTCACCAATAAAACAGTAAAGGAAATCGCTTACGAGCTGGGGTACGAAGATGAGTTTTACTTTAGCAGGTTCTTTAAAGTGAACGCCGAAGTATCGCCACAACTATACAGGGATACTGTAGGATTTGCAAGAGGTATGGCGTAGTTTAAGCAGTAGAAATAGTTAACAAAAAAGTTGCTTGTTAGTCATTTGATTTTGATCAGTTTTTGCATCTGATTTTGCAAGGTTACTTTCAACGAATGGCTGAAGCATAAGGTTTAACCAAACAGTGTTTTGTTAAGAATAAAATGTCGTTTCGGTTGGTGAGCCTCTATCGTTTAGTGAAAGGTTAAATATTTACAATTCCCCATTCACCCTTAAAGCGCACTAACTCGATAATTCAAAACTTTGTCACAATGAAAAACTACAATTTAAACGCTTATCGTTTAATGATTCAAATACAAAGTACCCGGTATCTGGTTTTTGGCATTTACCCCTCAGAAATATGTTCCTAATATATTTGAAGCCAACGCAAGCGATTTATTGATTAAACAACCAATATTCTGCCTATGAACTACTTATGAATTAGCATAACCTAAATTAGTGGTAATGCTAAATTATTTAGTAATATTGCTGGGGATTAAGTACCACCCGTTATAAATGAACCCATCAAAAGCTGATATTATCGCAAGATTACAAAAGGAGATATTACCCTTGCAGGGTATTAAAACATCCCTGAATAATACTGCAATTGACAAAACCATTGGCTCTTTAAAAAATGCTTTTCCTAACAATACATTTCCGGTAGGTGCCATACATGAATTTATTGCTGCTGGTATGGAAGATGCAGCAACAACAGCCGGTTTTATCGCAGGCATACTTAGCCCATTAATGCAAAATGCTGGTGCAGTTATTTGGATTGGTTCAGTCCATTCCATTTTTCCACCTGCCTTAAAATTATTTGGGATTGTACCAGATAAAATCATTTTTATCAATTTGCAAAAAGAAACAGCAATGCTGTGGGCTATGGAAGAAGCTTTAAAGTGCGAAGGTTTGGCAGCCGTTATTGGTGAAATAAAAGAACTGAGTTTTACCGCATCAAGAAGGTTACAATTAGCCGTTGAACAAAGCAGGGTTACAGGTTTTATCATTCGAAATAATCCCCGAACTATCACCACAACTGCCTGTGTTACCCGATGGAAAATTACTGCTTTATCCAGCGAATTGGAAGATGGTTTACCCGGTGTAGGTTTTCCCCGTTGGAATGTAGATTTATTGAAAGTAAGAAACGGAAATCCGGGTAAATGGCAAATAGAATTTAATGCAGGACGCTTCAGGCACATTTATAAAACGGCTGTTATTCCCCAACAACTACAACAAAAAACGGGATGATATGCGTAAACGTTTTGTATCTATATGGTTCCGTCATCTTACTACGGATTGGCTGCTCCGTCGCCAACCCGATTTAAAAGATTTGCCTTTTGTAATTGTTACAAAAGATCATGGACGAATGATTGTAACAGCAGCAAATGTTTTAGCACAACAACAGGGCGTGGATACAAATATGGCATTGGCTGATGCAAGAGCCTTCATCCCCCACCTTCAATATTTTGATGAAGAGCCGGAACGTGCAGCTAAGTTACTTACTGGTCTTGCCGAATGGTGCATCCGCTATACGCCAGCGGTAGCCATTGATTTACCAGATGGATTGTTGCTGGATGTTACCGGCTGTGCCCACCTTTGGGGAAGCGAACAAGCATACCTGGCAGACATCACCAAACGCTTAAATAATTTTGGTTATTGTAACAGGTGTGCAATGGCAGATACGGTTGGCACCGCCTGGGCTGTTGCCCGTTATGGAAGCAATTATTTAATTGTTGAAACAGGCCAGCAAACGACGGCCCTGCTTACATTACCAGCAGCTGCACTCCGGTTGGAAGCATTAACAAAAGAACGTTTACAAAAACTTGGACTGCGGGAAATACAACATTTTATCAGTATGCCCCGTACTGCATTGCGCAGGCGTTTTGGAAAAGAACTATTGCTACGGTTAGACCAGGCAATGGGTTGTGAAGAAGAAATAATTGAACCGGTAATTCCGCTTGTATTGTACCAGGAAAGATTGCCCTGCCTGGAACCAATTGTAACAGCAACAGGTATTGAGATTGCGTTGCAGCGATTACTCGATACTTTATGCCAACGGTTTTTAAAAGAAGAAAAAGGTCTTCGGAAAGCAATATTAAAATGTTACCGGGTAGATGGAAAAATAAAAACAATTGAGATTGGCACCAACCGTCCTTCATCCAACAGCAAACATTTATTTAGATTATTTGAAGATAAGATTGCTACCATTGAACCTGCATTGGGCATAGAATTGTTTATTCTTGAAGCGCCGATTGTGGAAGAGCTTTCACCGGTACAGGAAAAACTGTTTCAAAGTAATGCCGGTTTAGATGATATGGGTTTAGCCGAGCTGCTGGACAGGATTGGTGGAAAGCTTGGCTCCCATCATATCCATCGTTATGTGCCGGATGAACACTACTGGCCGGAGCGCTCTTTTAAACTGGCTGTTTCGCTGAATGAAAAAAAAGGTACTAACTGGAAAGTGGAAAAACCCAGGCCCTTGCAATTATTATCAAAGCCTGAACCAATTGATGTAACCGCACCTGTACCGGATTATCCTCCGATGAATTTCAGGTACAAAGGAAAACTGCATACCATCTCCAAAGCAGATGGACCGGAAAGAATTGAACAGGAATGGTGGCTGCAGCAAGGGCAGCACCGGGATTATTATTATGTGGAAGATGAAGAAGGGCATCGTTACTGGTTGTTCCGCTCCGGGCATTATGATGTTGCAAAATCTTACCAATGGTTTATTCATGGATTTTTTGCGTAGGAAACAGAAGCGCCGCTCCTATCCCTATTCGTGAAGATAAAAGGGTTAAAGAATAAGAGTTTATTAAAATGTTTAGAAGTAGGTATTTTGTTTGCAAACGAAGGCTGGCTATGGCCTTGAATAAAAAGTGCTAGAAATTTTCCACATCAGCCGTTAAGAAATCAAGGCTGTTTGAGCCGGCACAATCTGTAAATTATTGAACTCTTCCGGCGAGTTCCTTGATTTTAGGCTGATGTGGAAAATTTCAGCCTTTTTATTCACAGCCTTGATTTTTTTTGTTACTTTTTTTTATCAAGAAAAAAAAGTAAATAGAGGCTAACTCAAAAGGTTAAAGGCTTAGCGAACAGAATATTTAATCCTAAAAATGTTACAAAATAAAAAGTTGTTCATGCCCTAGATAAGTTGCATAATAAAAGTACAAAATGATTTACTGTTCAATGGCTCCCGATTAAAAGTCGGGACAGGTGGCGGATAGCAGCGCCCGGCCGGCTAAATGCAGTTCGGACGGGGAAAGCCCGGTGAAGCTTTGTGGGTTGGCCCGTACCGGTTCCGATTGCTATCGGAATGCAGCGGATAGCAGTTGATTGAAAACCGATAGCCGACAGCCCCAAAATATAACGGAAAGCTTATTTATAATAGCTGTTTAAAAAATTGATTTAAGAAAATGAATTATACAGAATTACAGGTAACCTCCAATTTCAGTTTTCTCCGTGGGGGATCTCATCCGGAAGAATTGGTAGAACAAGCGGTAGCGTTGGGTTATACTGCAATAGCCATCACAGACAGAAATAGTTTTGCAGGCATCGTACGTGCACATGTTGCTGCAAAAAAAAATGGTATCCGTATTATTGTGGGTTGCCGGCTCGATTTATTGGATGGCATTTCTTTGCTTGCCTACCCAACTACCATCACAGCCTATTCGCAATTATCTAACCTGCTTACTTTAGGAAACCGGCGGGCTGAAAAAGGCGACTGTCATCTCTATAAAAAAGATGTTTACCAATTTGCAAAAGGTATAAAGTTTATTATGTTGCCACCGGAAGTTTTGAATGACTTGTTTGAATTTGATACTTCTTTTTTAATTGCTGCAAAAGAATACAAGCAAACTTTGGGAGATGATTTGTACATCGCTGCAAGCCGCCGTTACCAGGGCGATGATAGTAAATATTTATACCGGCTTGCACAATTATCAACCGAATTAAACATACCAATGGTTGCCACCAATGATGTGCATTATCATGAACCTGCACGCAGACAATTACAGGATATTGCAACCTGCATACGGGAGAAATGTACCATCCATAGCGCAGGCTATTTGTTGCATCCCAATGCTGAAAGATATTTAAAACCAGCAGCGGAAATGTTTCGGTTGTTCAGGCAATATTCAGATGCAATACAGCGTACGCAGGAGATTACAGCTGCCTGTACTTTTTCCCTGGATGAATTAAAATATCAATATCCTGTAGAGCTAACAACAGAAGGCCGAACACCACTGGAAGAAATAACCTTTTTAGCATGGCAAGGTGCTAAGGAAATTTTTGGAGATGTATTGCCTGAAAAAATAACCGCCTCTATAAAACATGAGTTGGTGCTGATTGAGGAAATGAATTTTGCAGCTTATTTTCTTACGGTGCATGATATTGTTCGCTTTGCCAGAAAGCAGGGAATTCTGTGCCAGGGTCGTGGCTCTGCGGCCAACTCTACCATTTGTTTTTGTTTGGGTATTACATCTGTTAACCCCACCAAATTCGATTTGCTGTTTGAACGTTTTATTTCGTCTGCCCGAAACGAACCTCCGGATATTGATGTGGATTTTGAACATGAACGCCGGGAAGAAGTGATGCAATATATTTTTAAAAAATATGGGCGTGACAGAGCTGCTATTGTCGCCACCGTTACACAACAACACCAAAAAGGTTCCATCCGGGATGTGGGTAAGGCAATGGGATTATCAGTAGATACCATCAGCAAATTATCCGGCTCACTCTGGGAGTTTACAGACGAATGGTTTGAAGGCAAACAATTAACCGAACAGGGTTTTGATCCTGCTGATGAACACCTCAAAAAAGTACTTCAACTCACTAAGGAGTTTATGGGTTTTCCACGGCAGCTTGGGCAGCATACGGGTGGCTTTGTAATTACCAATGGTAAGCTTTCTGACCTCTGCCCCATTATGAATGCACGTATGGTTGACCGTACTTGCATTGAATGGAACAAGGATGATATTGATGCACTCGGCTTTATGAAAATAGATGTGCTGGCATTGGGCATGCTCACCTGCATCCGCAAAGCATTTGATATTGCCAAAGAAAATTATGGACTTGATTTAACGCTGGCAAATATTCCGCAGGATGATCCGGCAGTGTATGAAATGATTTGCCACGCCGATACAATCGGTGTTTTTCAAATTGAAAGCCGTGCCCAGCAAAGCATGTTGCCAAGACTGAAACCACGCTGCTTTTACGATCTGGTGATAGAAGTAGCCATCGTAAGACCTGGCCCCATACAAGGCGATATGGTGCATCCTTATTTGCGAAGACGCAACGGCGAAGAGCCGGTAGAATATCCTTCACCAGAATTAAAAGAAATATTAGGTCGCACATTGGGTGTACCATTATTCCAGGAACAGGCAATGAAGATTGCAATTGTTGCCGCAGGTTTTACTGCAGCCGAAGCCGATCAATTGCGCCGGAGTATGGCAACTTTTAAAGCAAAGGGACTGGTTTCAAAATTTCAGGAAAAGCTAACCAAAGGCATGATGGAAAGAGGCTATCAATTAGAATATGCCCAACGTGTTTTTAAACAACTGGAAGGTTTTGGAAGCTATGGTTTTCCGGAAAGCCATGCGGCAAGTTTTGCATTGCTGGTGTATGTTTCTTCCTGGCTAAAATGTTTTTATCCCGATGTATTTTGCTGTGCAATTTTAAACAGTATGCCCATGGGATTTTATCAGCCTGCACAATTAATTGGCGATGCAATAAAGCATGGCGTGGAAGTAAAACCGGTTGACATAAATCATTCAGTATGGGATAATAAACTTGAATTAGCAGACCCCGCTAATGGCGTGGAAAAATCAGGAAAGTATTGCATACTTCGATTGGGCTTTCGTCAGGTAAAAGGTTTGCGGCAAGAGGATACAGCTATTTTGATAGCCAACAGAAAGCAACCTTACAACAGCATCAATGCACTTCGTGATATTACCCTGCCCGAAGGTGCGTTGGAGAAATTAGCTGACGCAGATGCATTCCGGTCTATTGGTCTCGACAGGCGGCAGGCATTGTGGGAAGTATCCACTAAAGACAGGCCGGTAGCCATGTTTGTTGGTCAGCCTGCAGCAGATGCAGCCGTAGAAAATATATCACTACCCGTTATGTCAACATCCGAGCATGTAATACAGGATTATGTTGCTACAGCGTTTTCATTAAAGGCTCATCCGGTAAGTTTTGTAAGAGAAAAGTTAGAACAACTTCGCATAACACCCACCAGTCAATTAGCTACACTCAAAGATGGAACGTTTGTAAAAGTAGCAGGACTTGTATTGGTACGTCAGCGCCCCGGTACCGCCAAAGGCATTTGCTTTATGACCATTGAAGATGAAACCGGTTTTGCCAACCTGGTGATTTTTGAAAAACTTTTTGATGAATTCAGAAAAGAAATTTTACAATCAAGGTTGATAATGGTGGAGGGAAAAGTGCAAATAGAAGGAGAAGTAATTCATGTGATTGTAAAACGCTGTTACGATTTTTCTAAATTGTTGCGGCAACTTACTCCATCTAAAACTGATAATCCGCAGGTATTAACGCTTGCTTATGCTGATGAAAAATCTGTTCCCCCACATGCACAAAATAATAAGCCAAAACTGAAAGCTGAAGAAGATAAGAAGGTTTTTTATGGTGGTAGGAATTTTAAATAGTATAAGTTTAGTTTATTTTATTTCAACACCAGATTTTGACAGGATAAAATTTAGGAAAATAGAATGCATATTGTTCCATCTCTGTAATTCAATACACATTATGCAAGTGCATTATTAATAAAAGTGGTCTGCTGCAGTGAGCTTCGGCCGTTGGTGAAAACACCCAAGGGCGGCTTACGGGATAGTTTGATTACTTTAATTCCATAACTGCAACACGAATATCGTCAAAGATGCTGGATAACTGCTACCAATTGAAGATGGAAGTGAAGCGGTTGATTAGGCAGAGGGTAGAAGTTTAAGGCATTATAAACCTCCTATTCTTCATTTTTTTTATGACGAAAAGAAACCTTTTTGTCACCTTTATAAGTTCATAGTGTACATCAGTTCATCATCAAATGCTTTTTATGTCGAAAATAACCGCTAATTTCATCATCAAATAAATTTCATGTCGAATTGCCCCTGTCGAATAAAGGCAAAAGACGAAAACTTGTATAAAAATCACCATCAATGGCTTATAATAAAAACAATGCCTTTAACGAGCTGCCTAATTTGCCCCCCACAGACTTTGTAGAGTCGCCGGAAATTTTAAGGCACCTTGCAAAAGCTGCAAGGCATATTGGCGAATTAAATGGCCTTTGTGCTTCTTTGCCCGACCCTCAATTGCTAATTAATACAATCGTACTTCAGGAAAGTAAGGATAGCTCTGCCATTGAAAATATTGTAACTACACAGGACGAATTGTATAAAGCCGTCAGTGAGGATGCAACTGCCAGCAATGCCGCCAAAGAAGTATTGAGCTACCGGGAAGCGCTGTATGTAGGATTGGAAAAAATGAAGGCCCAAAAGAACTTGTTACTCACCAATACAATGGTTGAAGTTGTTCAAACCATTAAGCAAAATAAATCCGGCATCAGAACCGCACCAGGAACTGCTCTAAAAAATGCTATTAATGGTGAAGTGATTTATACGCCGCCATGTTGTGAAGATGTATTAAGAGAAAAACTGGCGGCATTGGAACAATTTATCAACGACCCGGAAATGTCATTATTAGACCCATTGGTAAAAATGGCTTTAATTCATTACCAGTTTGAAGCCATACACCCATTTGCCGATGGTAACGGCCGCACAGGCAGAATTGTAAATGCTCTATACCTGGTGCAGCAGGAGTTATTATTGCAGCCGGTACTTTACCTGAGCTCCTACATTGTAAAATACAAAACAGATTATTATCAATTATTAAGAGGCGTAACGGAAAAAAATAACTGGCACGATTGGGTAATGTTCATGCTGACAGCATTAATAGAAACAGCACAGCTTACCACAAAAAAAATAAGGAGTATGCTTTTGCTGAAAGAAGAATTTGAAAAGAAAATGAAAGAAGTATTGGGCGCTTCATTCAGTTACGATTTACTGCAGTTAATGTTTGCGTTGCCTTATTTAAAAATTGAATTATTAGAGAAGAAAGAAATAGCCCACCGGCAAACAGCATCCACCTGGTTAAAGAAACTGGCCGATGCTGATATTGTAAGGCCACAAAAAATGGGAAGGACAACCTATTATGTTAATTGGAGATTGATGGAGTTGTTGGGGGAAGATTAGTGAGTAACGTTTTTTATAAAAAAATCAAAGCTTAAATGAACAGAGCCAATTGACAGGTGCGGTAAATGGTATGTTACCAAAAGCCCCGCAGGCAGTATTCGAAAGCGGTTTTTTTTATGTGGGGCTTTCGGCTATTGTTCTAAATGTTGTACGCTACATTTTTAGACACCCTGTGAAATTTAAATTGTTTCTTTAATAGGAAACTTGTATTTTTGAAAAAAAGCGAATGACCCAAAAATTCAAAGTCGAATTCCTTGCAGAAGCCGTTGAATTTATGGATAGTTTAGACCAGAAGTCTCAGCAAAAAATCTATTACAATATAAAAAAGGCTCAGTTGACAAACGACCCTGAACTCTTCAAAAAACTCAATGACAACATTTGGGAATTCAGAACATTTTATAACAAAACTCATTTTAGAATTTTTGCCTTTTGGGATAAAACCCGAGGACAACAAACTTTAGTTTTATCAACTCACGGACTTATTAAAAAAACTGACAGAACGCCAAAGGCCGACCTTGAAAAAGCAGAAAGAATTAGAGAACAATATTTTGCACAAAAAAAGTAAATTGATAATGTCTACAAAAAAATTAAAAACCGTTTCACTCGATACAATGATTGACAAACACGTTGGAACGGTTGGTACAAAAAGACGTGATGCTTTCGAGTATGAATTAAAACTGGAATTATTAGGCAGTGCCATTAAGGAAGCAAGAACACATCAAAATTTGACTCAAGAACAACTTGGACAAATGGTAGGTGTTCAAAAAGCACAAATTTCAAAACTAGAAAACAACTTCACAAATGCTCGGTTTGACACAGTAATCAAAGTTTTCAATGCACTCAATGCCAAAGTGAATTTTAAAGTTGAGCTTTCAAAGCAAAAATTGAGAATCGCTTAATTGCAGGCGACTAATGCAGCGTACAACAAAGGTATTTCTACAAGCAGGGCTTGACGTTGAAGCAATCGGCTCCAGTTCTCTATCAGCAGCGGCTCCGGCGGACGGAATTCTTCGCCTTTTTTGGACTACTCCATTTTTTTAAAATTGCCTGTAATCATTATTTATTTCTCATTGGATAAATTAGTGAAATAGTCAATTGCTTGTCTTTAAACCTTAGTAGACTATTTAATTAGATATAACCGACCTTACTACCTTATTCTGGCAGCTTGAATTATTCAGGTTCTATTTAAATAATAAGGCAATAAAGTCTGCTCATAAAAGTGATTCGGTATCTAATGAGGTTTGTCTCAAAAGTAGAAGAGATATAGTTCACTATTTTATCCCTTACATATTATAGTGGGGCTAGTCCTTTTTATCTTCTTTCTTCACAATATCTTCTTTCCTTACAATATCTTCTTCCTTTAGGTTTTTCTTTGGCTCAGGTAATCTGCCACGCTTGTAAATGATCAATCCATTTAAAAAATTACGCAAAACCTGGTCGCCGGCTTCTACATATCCCTCGTGATCTTCATTGCGAAAAAGGTCTCCTAATGCGCCTTTGGTAATTTTAAAATCTACCAGTTCAAGAATTTCAATTATATCATCGTTACGCAGGGATAAAGCTACCCGTAACTTTTTAAGTATATCGTTGTTACTAAGCATAGTTGTTATTGTTGTTAAGCATTCAAAGGTATAAATATTCATTTACTAGCAGCGGATAATGCAGTTTTATAGAAAAGCAAATCTGTCTGATAAGAAAAAAATTGAGCACCCCCTTTGTAATTAGCACAATAAAGCTTCAACGTTCTTTCCATTTATTCACTTTAAGTATACTACCTTCGTATGCTAATTTAATTTTCAGTAAACAATGATATCAAGTATAGCAAATAATATCTCTCATACCCGATTAGAAGTAATGCAATTTCTGGCTCAGAAAATGGATAGCATTGTTGATACCTATTTAAAAAAAATTGATGAAAACTGGCAACCATCGGACTTATTGCCCGATAGTGGCAGTGACACATTTCTTTTGGACGTAAAGGAATTGCAACAGGAATGTAAGGAATTACCCTACGATTACCTGGCAGTATTGGTAGGTGATATTATAACTGAAGAAGCCCTGCCTACGTACGAAAGCTGGCTAATGGATGTAGAAGGAATTGGCAAAAGCAACCGGGAAGGCTGGAGCAAATGGATAAGAATGTGGACCGCAGAAGAAAACCGCCATGGCGATTTGCTGAATAAATATGTATACCTGTCGGGCCGTGTAAACATGCGGCAAATGGAAATAAGCACCCAATACCTGTTGGCAGATGGATTGGATAATGGTGCAGCCCGTGATCCTTACCGGAATTTTGTTTACACTTCTTTCCAGGAAATGGCTACTAATATATCCCATCGTCGTACTGCGACACTTTCCAAACAATATGGCAACAACCAGTTGTCAAAAATTTGCGGATTGATTGCAGCGGATGAGTTAAGACATGCCAAAGCTTATAAGAGTTTTATCAGCAGTATTTTTGAAATTGATCCCAGCGAAATGATGCTTGCTTTTGAAGATATGATGCGTAAGAAAATAGTTATGCCAGCTCATTTCCTTCGCCAGCAGGGCGAAAAAATTGGTGCAACATTTTCTCATTTCAGTGATGCGGCACAGCGGCTGGGCGTATATACTTCGGCTGATTATACTGACATATTGGAAAGTCTTGTAAAAGAATGGAATATAGCCAATATCACTGGCATTAATGATGCTGCTGAAAAAGCAAGAGATTACCTGATGGCTTTACCCGAGCGTTTTAGAAGAATTACAGATCGTGCCAGTACCAAAGCACCGCTTCAATACGAGTTTAACTGGATTACCCGGTAAACACATTGCAGCCGGTTTTAAAATTTCCAATTAAAAATGACTACCTGTAATCAGGTGCAAAGAGAGGCGTAGCAGCATGCTGCCTTAAACAAATATGTACCGGGCATATGGCTCTCAATAAAGTTTGTTACAGTACAACGCCTGCCCGTAAAGGCGGGGTTTGAAATCTCCCGCCACAGGCGGGATTACAAAATGGAACCGAGCCTACGGCTCTACAATGAGCTATACTTCGCAAGAGATAAATTGGTGACTGTTTAATTTGCTCCATAAAGATTAAAAGTATCCGCCGCGGCGGACGACGCCACCGAAGCTTAATAGGATTACTTCTGCCCGGCTCATAAAAAATCTAACTCACGGTTTTATCCTTAGTGCAGTATAATAAGATAATTGCAACCTATGATTTTTATTGAAAGATATGTTTGTAAATGATTACTGATAATGCCACAATTAAAGTTATACCACCTATCAACAGGGAGAAAATGAGTATGTTACTTCGCTGTTGTACAAATGATATTTGCAATTATTAAGTTGAAGCGCTTAATAATAAGATCCATCTCTGGCAACTCCTATTTTACTTCGGATACCTGCAATACAGGTACCATTGGCTGCAAAATTTCCTGTTTACTTTTATTATGCTGATAGGGTAAATGATATTGCTTGTAAAATTGCTTTTTAAAATCTTTATAAGTACTTACTGCGCCCAGTACGCTCATTAGCTTAATATAATACCAGGCAAAATCTACCTGGTGTGGTTTAAAACCGCTTCTGGCACTCTTAGGGAAAAGGTGATGATTGTTGTGCCACTCTCCAGCTACAATCCCCGGCCATAGCTGGTTAACAGAATTATCTTTGTGATTATAGTCAATGCCCTCCCGTTGTTTATCTTCTCCTTTTCCATGACCTTCATAATTAAATGTACGTACCCCAACTGCCCAAAAACAAGCTGCTCCAAATAAACTGCAGGCCAATGCATGGCCACCCATTAAATAAAAAGCCATGTACCAAAAAGACCAATTCAACAGCCAGGACATTACTGCCCTTAAAGGATTAGCGTAAGATCCCCAATGTTTATACTGTGCGTACGTATTTGCTTTTACGCCGGTATGTTTCATTAGTAACTTAACCCTGTTGTAGTCGGCTTCAGACAAATCTTTTGCAATGGGCTGGTGATTTACATCTGCTAAAAAACAATAAAAAAATCCGGCCTGGGCATTATACGGGTCGCCGGGTTCATCAGATTTAGCATGATGTACATGATGGGAAATAACATAAATCTCTTCTGGAATTACATTAATGGTTAAATTTTGTGTAAACACCCGCCAAAATGCATTGCGAAATTTATAAGCTCCATGGGTACAATACCGGTGATGCCAGATAGTACCATGCGTACCCATAATAATCATGCTGTAAATAAAAGCTGCAGTAAAAGTCCATACATTAAAGAAATAAAACACGAATACAATAAAAAATGGCAGCAGGCATAAAACCTTCAACCAGCTAAAAAACGGCAACCAGTTGGCCATGGTTTTAAATACATTTAATCTGGAAAAAAATTCACTGAAAAGCTGGCTGATAGTAGGTTTTATTAATGTTCCTTTTTCATCTTTCCAGCCATAGCTTGGCGGTTGCAGTACATGGTCTAAAAATGGCATGGTAGTAGGTTTTTTTAATAATTACAAAACATATTTTGAAAAAGCGCCCAACTAAAAGGCCATCAGCATCCCCTAACTGCACCACAATTTCATTAATCCGGTTTTGTAATAATTGATTTCTATTTTGATAATTATTTGATATTGGAATTCTAATAACTTGCTACTGCCGCATCAGGTACTGGCAATTGCTAAGTGGAGAAGAATATAGTAATAAATAGTATTACACATGAAAGATAGGAAATACCTGTTATATTTTAACTACAGTCAAATTATTATTTTCAGTAAATATTTATTATTGTTAAGATAACCAATCAACTTAACAGGCTATTTTATCTTACCATGTCATAATGGTTTTAATATAAGTGCCCAACTCTTTGGCTATCTGCTGATGTTCTGTAAGGTCGGGATGCCCATCACAACCACTGCGATAACGCTTTGAATAGAAATAGGTAGCCACTTTATTATTAGGCCGGTTACCTTTTATTGGTATTTAAAATCTGCAACGAGATCACCTGCCATTACTTTAAAATTTCCCGGCTCTGTTACGCTCTTTAATTGTGCATTTACAAAAGCAAGATCGTCTGTATTGATGCTGAATGTAACTGTTTTGCTTTCACCTGTATGCAGTTCAATTTTTTGAAATGCCCGTAATCTTTTCATGCTGGGCATTCCCTCATTTCAATACCAGGCATGTAAACAGGCGTAAGGTCTTGCCGGTTCTGGAAGCAGAATATCCCAGGTAATGCTTCTGGCTAAAGCAGTAACGTTTTTTAACCCATCATCTTCATAAGCTTTTATTGCAGCTACACCCATTGTTTTACCAATAAAAACATCTGCAGCGTAGGTTTCGGAAAACCTCCACCACAATGGCTGCCGCCCAATATCCATTACCGGCGCAAAGTTCCAGCAACTTCCTGAAGCCCTTAACTCCTTTGCAGCCACTTTTGTAACTGCCTCTACAAGGGCAATGTTTCGTGTGGCAGCCATACCAATATTTTGAGGGAACAAAGTAGCATCCAGCGTATAGGTTTATCCATGAATTCCGTCAAGGCCATAAATTGCAGGAATTTTAAGTCTTGTTTTATTAGCTTCATCTGCTATCTGTTTAAGTAAGGCATTCCATTGCGGTACAGACAATGCATGATTGGTGACATTTAATATAGAGTCAACGCCATGGTAAACCACAGCATCCTTCAATTTTAAAGCACCCAGCCCGTCATCAATTTTAGTGCCTGCAACACCGAGGGTTACCTTCGTCATCTGTCCTACCTTTTCCTCCAGGGTCATACCGGCAATTAATTTGTTTACCTTTTTTTCAACAGGATCGATTGACTTAACTTTTTGCGAGTGGGCCATAATACCTATGCCGAACGTAATGAGTAAAAAAATAATTTTTTCATTGTAATCTTATTAATGGAGTATAAAATATCTATTAAAACAAAGCACATTTACCACAAAATACTTATCCGGCTATGGCAGATTTTATATTACTTGTTTGTGTTAAAGTTGATTAAAAAAACAAGTCTGAATAAAAATGCCAATGATTTGCATGATTGGCTAAAAAGATATTAACATCAAGCTTAAAACGGAAAAAAAAATTAATTCGGGTTAGCGACGAAGTGCCTGTTTCAGCAACTTTTCAATAATAAAATTACCCACTTTTCTTCCGTACACGGCGCCGGTATCTACACTAAACCGGTAATGAATACCTCCATACAAGCGACTAACAGAA
>Ga0163154_10001188_pt1 | contig 40403 bp, 35 predicted proteins | sample OliLakLV19MP9P1_FD_148649 | JGI IMG/M metagenome (GOLD analysis project Ga0163154, IMG submission 148649) | Freshwater microbial mat bacterial communities from Lake Vanda, McMurdo Dry Valleys, Antarctica - Oligotrophic Lake LV.19.MP9.P1 | ecosystem: Environmental > Aquatic > Freshwater > Lake >... | reverse complement strand
CACATTCTCGCCGCCGACGGTTCCGATCCAGTTCGCCTTGATTCCTTTGACCTGCGCTCTGTACTGTACGTCCTTGAACTGCTTTTCATTCCGAACCGTCACAACGACGCGCCCCTGCGCTTCCCCGAATAAGTGCGCGGAGGCAGGAAGAGCCGAAGTGAAATCGTTTGGACTGAGCAAAACCAACGCGCCCTGCTTGCTCGCCATTGCTTTTTCGGCAAGGCACACCGCCAAGCCGCCATCGGAAATGTCGTGGCACGAAGCGAACAAGCCCTCATTGATACAAGTAACCAGAAACTCCTGCAACCGCTTCTCGCCCGCCAAATCCAATCGCGGCGGAACACCAGCCTCAACACCATGAACCACACTCAAATACTCACTGCCGCCGAGTCCACCAGTGGGGTCGTCATACGCGGAAAGCAAAATCAGGGTATCGCCTTCGCCCTCGTCGCGGAATCCGGCTTGGCAGCGGTGATTGACATCGTGCAGAATGCCGAGCATTCCAATTGTCGGCGTGGGGAAAATCGCACCTTCCGGCGTCTCATTATAGAACGAGACATTGCCGGACACAACGGGCGTCCCAAACGCCTCTGTTGCCGACGCGATGCCTTCGACACTGCGCCGGAACTGCCAGAAACCGTCGGGCTTTTGCGGATTGGCAAAATTGAGGTTGTCCGTGATCGCCGCCGGACGCGCCCCAACGCACGCCACATTTCGCGCCGCTTCCGCCACCGCAATTTGCCCACCAACAAACGGATCGAGATAGCCATATCGCCCGTTGCCGTCCAACTTGACTGCGATTCCTTTGTTGGTTCCGCGTATCCGCAAGACTGCCGCATCGCCGCCGTTGAGTGCAACGGTTTGCGTCTGAACCATGCTGTCGTACTGCTCGGTCACCCATGCTTTGCTGGCAATTGAGGGGGAATCAAGCAATTTCTCTAAAATGTCGGCGTAGTTTTCTGGTTCCGGCAGTGTGGCAAAATCGAATGCCTGCAATTCCTTGATATAACTCGGTTCTTCGGCTTGAAGAGAGTAGACGGGGCATTCGTCGGTGAGGGCTTTCGAGCGGATTTGAGCGACAATCTCGCCATTGTCCTTGATCGTCGTCAGTCCATCGTCCGTAATATGCCCGACTACGACGCCGTTCAAGCCCCACTTCTTAAAAATCCCGACGACTATCTCCTCTTTGCCTTTTTCCGCGACACACAGCATCCGCTCCTGCGACTCGGACAGCATAATCTCATACGCGGTCATATCGGCTTCACGCAACGGCACTTTCCGCACATCAATCTCCATGCCGAGGTTGCCCTTCGCCGCCATCTCACAGGTCGAACACGTCAAGCCTGCCGCCCCCATATCCTGTATGCCGACGATAGCACCCGATGCCAACGCCTCAAGGGTCGCTTCGATGAGCAGTTTTTCCATGAACGGATCGCCCATCTGAACATTGGGACGCTTGCTTTCGCTCTCTTCGTTGAGTTCCGCGCTGGCAAACGTCGCGCCGTGAATGCCGTCTTTGCCCGTCGCACTCCCGACATAGATGACAGGGTTGCCGACTCCCTTTGCCGCCGCGCTCGCGAGAGATTTCAGGTCAACGATCCCTACCGCCATCGCATTGACCAGCGGGTTACCGCTATAACATGGATGGAAATAAACCTCGCCCGCAACAGTCGGCACTCCGACGCAATTGCCATAGTGACTGATGCCAGCGACAACGCCCTCGAACAAGTAACGATTGCGCGGCTCGGAAAGAGGTCCGAAGCGGAGAGAATTAAGGAGGGCGATAGGGCGTGCGCCCATCGTAAAAATATCGCGCAGGATTCCGCCGACTCCCGTTGCCGCGCCCTGAAACGGTTCGACAGCCGACGGGTGGTTATGCGATTCAACCTTGAACACAATTCCGCGCTTGTCGTCGAGCGGAATCACGCCTGCATTTTCCAACTCGCCCTTTTCCTGCGCCTCTTTATAAGTCTTGAACAAAGAGAGAACGGGACGAGAATACTTATAGCCGCAATGCTCCGACCACATCACGGAGAACATTCCGAGTTCGGTCAGGGTAGGTTCGCGTCCCATGATGGCGAGGATTTGGGCATACTCGCCATCGTTGAGACCCATATCACGGTAAAGGCGCGGTTCTATCATAGGTTTTAAGGATAAGGTGTTAGGTTTTGGGAATCAGAATTTGGAAGTGCATTGAGTATAGCCGAAAGTCACACGAAGAAGCAACGCTTGCCCCTTGCCAACTGCCGCTTTTGAGAGGAAAATGCGGCTGAGAAAAAAGATTTAAAAAGTTTTTCGGGCTTGCCCCTAGATTTCCCCTTTTGCTGCGACTACCCTATTGTAAGCCGATAGAGACGAACATTCCCAAGTAGCGACCCTTATTTCCCCGTCCTCGGCAATTACGCTGCAATTATCGTGAACCCTTTTTTGGAAGACCTTTAGGAGAACTCGAACAATGTACACTTTTGTCAAACTCGCTCGCCAATTTGCTCTGACCCTAACTGTTGTTGCCACTCTTGCTGGAGGCAGCGTTGTCGCTCGCGGAGAGGGCGGCGGCGTCGGAAGCGGCGGCTATCCGCCCCCGAAATTGATTGTCGTCACCCCCAATTATTGCATCTATGATGATGGAACCATCATCTACAGCAACGGAACCGTTGGGCGCGTCGCCGGAAAATAGAATTATACGCTTTGCCCATTGGCGAATTTCACCAATGGGCAACTCGCTGTCTGAAGCAACCGGACTGCTTCAGCAGGGCGCAGCGGGGTAACGGGTCTCCTTTTGCTGAGTGATGGCGGCAAATGGGGAACTCTACCGTAAAAACCGCTACGTCCTCCCCTTGCGAGAACCGCCGAAGGTCTCAGGGAAAAGAGACTTTCGGCATCACATCTGCCCAAATTGCCTGTTCTTTGTCTGGACAACAAGGGACGGCGTATGTGGGTACTTCCTCTGCTGGCAGCGTCTCTCTATGAGGTCGTTGCTCCGAACATCACGCATTGTCTTGCGAAGGGAATTTTGGACAAATTCCTTTTGCTTTCAGGCAATGCCGCCCTTTGGGATGAACTGAAAAACGCACGCTTCGAAGGAATGGGACAATTCCTTATCGGAGGGTGCGTTTTTGGACGTAGAGACGATAGTGCAACTCAAGGCAACACGGCAGTAAACGCCCCTGAAAGATCGGTAAATCCGATCATGGAAGTTTTTATAAAATCAAGGCAAGAACTCGATCTCGATGCGCTGTTTGGTGAGGGACACCAACAAGCCACATTTCACGACGCCACTATTCATAGGACATTGTCGAGCGGTTCCTGCCGAAACTTGAAGTATTGGAACAAAGGCAGACAGAATTTACGGTTTTCAGCCCCGAAGGCTTCGGCGACATCTATCAAAGTCTGCGGCGAGGAACCCCGTACAACCACAACGATATAACAGAGCGAAACAGCATTCTTTCGGTCAAGTTTCGCAAGTGCGGTTAATCCCCGTTCTTCTGTCTTTGCGAGTTCCGATAAAGCGGGGCGTTAGGCAGACCTCGTGCGCCCCAGCAGAGCCATGCGCGAGAGCAATAAGGGCGGCACAGATCGCTCAATGCTTGAATTTGGACGCTTGGGCGGTTAGGTTAGGCGCAAGCATTTCGGCGGAGAAACGGGCGAAATGCGTGGGCGGATTGGATTTTGGTCGGTGTACTACGACAATTCCCTTCTGAAGATCGGTGCAGTAGATCACGCTCGAAATTGCGCCGTTCATCGTAAAGCCGCCATGAATGAAATGGTACTCCGGAATGCGTATCAAAAACAAATTGTCGAGACGCACTCGATCTGTTTTAAAAATCGCGCCGCCGATTTTCCCCAAGAGACCCACCAGCAGTTGGTCATTCGCCGGTTCGCCCTCATCGAGAAACTCGGTGTTTTCTCCGAAATGATCGTAGAAATATTCAAATATATCGGCAAAATCTTTGCCGTTGACAATTTTATCGCGCAAGGTTTCAAGCAGAGATAAGTCCATGGAGGTCATCCTTTCGTCTTTTCCGTCACAGGGAGACGAAGTCTATTATAGCGCATTCCGCATCACATCGGCAGGGCAAGCGCATCTCATCATTCCATTCAACGATTACCAACAAATTTCAACGATGAGACGAATACCCCTCTCTATCTCAAAAAAGTCTTCCGAAATGGGTGGATGACCCTCCCAATCGTCAGAGATTTTTCGGCTGTCGAATTGAATGATGAGATGCAAAGGTCAAAAAATTTAGATGCGCTTGCCCTGGTCACATCAGTTATAAATTAGGCGGAGGCTCCGGTATAGTGTTTTAAGCCAAATCGCCAGAACGCACTGCTAAACAGCAGCGTCACGCACGCCACCAATCCTGCCACTGCCAAATAACCGCCCCCGATTTTGCCTGCCAACGCTTGCGCCGGAACCGTGATGATAAACGCTACCGGGATCACATAGGTTAGGGTTCCACGCAGCCACACAGGATAGATTTCGATGGGATAGCGTCCCGCCTCGAACGCCTGCCAGACGATCTGCTCGATATTGTCAATTCGCACCACCCAAAAACAGAGCGTGACGAGAACCAACCAGAACGAATAGACGATGACTGTCCCCGTCGCCATAGTAAACGCAAACGCAGCGGCTTGCGAAGTCCCGACAACAAGCGAGAGTTTGCTGACAGCATAAGCAAGCAAGCCCAAACCGACCAGAACATTCGCCATACGCCAGATATTGACCTGCCGAAACGACGCCATAAACTGCGACGAGACAGGCTTGAGCAACACGAAATCGAGTGTGCCGTCCCGCACTTGCCCCATGACTTGCCGCATATTCGGCGCAATAAACATTTCGATCAGCCCGTCCATGAGATAGTAAACGGCAAGAAGCACCATCGTTTGTGCGAATGTCCAGCCTTTGAGGTTGCCCGCGTAACTGTAGGCGATGGACAAGCCGTAGACGGTGGTAAACAAGCCGAGCAGACTGGCAATAATCCGCGAAAAGAAGTCGGCGCGGTACTCCATATCTGTTTGGATGCTGGTACGAAAAAAGACGGCAAAAAGTTTTAAGTGGAACATGGCAGTTGCTCGAAAGTAACCTTTCCCATGTTGTCATGAGAGTATACAGGTGTGCGTGTCTTTCTTGGGAGAATTATACACGTTTGCAACCGTCGTGTCTATCCCCAAAATGCAAAATTTGGTTCGAGGCGGTGCGAGCGCAATTTGTGCCACAATTCTCTTGCAAACAGGGAAATTTCAGGTATAGTTATTCTACTTGGTCACGTTTGGCTTCGCGACGATCCAGTTCCATCCGCTTGCGTTTGTTGCTGGCATCAAGGCGGCGGTTAAATTCTTCAAGATCGATTGTGTCCACTTTTTTGCGGGGCATGGACGTTTCTCCTTCCGACATACTCCATCAAATTATACCACGCCGGAAACGACGGAACGCCCGGATTTGTGCCAACAGTCTCCGGTGAGTGTCCCTCCGTCGAAATTGCCCGCCTCGAAGTCGAACAGAGCCGTGTCTTTTGTAGGAGCTGATTTTTCCTATGCAATAGTAGACTGCGCCCCGGCAAGTCCTACGCTTACGAATGCGAAAAACAAGGCGAGGTAACGGGGTGTCAGCACGGGTCGCCTCCTTCTTAACTTAAGCGTTCAATTCCCCGACGGCGTTTTTAGTACGAGATTTTCGATAAAGAACTCCATCATTCGCGCCCCGTTCAAGCCGGTATGCCCTTGGTCGGGAGCGATTTGCAGGTCGAAACTTTTGCTGGCGCGTTGGAGTGCGGCGATCAGTTGGTGCGTATTAGCGGGGTGAACATTGTTGTCGGCGGTTCCATAAAACAGCATGAGCCGCCCTTTGAGATCGCCCGCATAGGTCATTGCCGACCCCGCCTCGTAGCCGGTTTTGTTCTCCTGCGGCAGTCCCATATAGCGTTCCGTATAGATGGTATCGTAGTTGCGCCAATCGGTGACGCTCGACATGGCGCACGCCGCTTGGAATACGTCGGGATGACGCAGTAAGCACATTGCGGACGAGTAGCCACCATACGATGTGCCGAAAATCCCGACGCGAGAGCCGTCCACATACGGGCGTTGGCGCAGGAATTTCACGCCCGTTGCTTGGTCGTCCATCTCGGCAATTCCGCACTTGCCGTACAGCGCGTCCATAAACGCCTTGCCTCGTCCTTTGACGCCGCGATTGTCCAGACGCGCCACCAAGAATCCGTATTCGGTCATGCGATTTGGCGTCGCGAAGTTCTCGCCCACGCCGTCGCTGTCCGGTCCGCCATACACGCTGACGAGAAGCGGATATTTCTTCTTGGGATCGAAATTCGAGGGCTTGTATAGAACGCCATAGAGATCGGTCTTGTTATCTGCCGCCTTGAAGGTGAACAATTCCGCCATTGGAAAATCGTTCGGCAACGTCGGTGCATCAGAGAGATTAGCGATCACTTCGCCGTTTTTGTCGAGCAAACGGATAGCGGGCGGCTTATTGTGTGCCTCATAGGTATCAGTGAAGTACGCGCCATCGGGTGAAATGCTGACGTTGTGCGTATAGGCAGGATCGGTCAACCGCTTATCGCCCGTGCCATCCATATTCACGCGATGGAGCTGCAATTTCAGCGGATTGTCGCCGTCGCGCCCCATGTAGTAAACCCGACTGTTCTTCTCATCAACTTCGACAATCGAAGCCGCCTCGAACGCATTTTTGGTGATGACGGCGAGTTGTTTGCCGCTCAAATCGTGCAGGTAGAGATTCTTATAGCCTGTGCGCTCGGAAAACAGCAGAAACCGATGATTGTCATTCAGAAATCGGATTTGCGGGTGATTTTCGACCCAGCTTGGTTTCCACTCTTCGCGAAAAACGGTGCGGCAGGTTCCGGTCACGGGATTCGCCGCCGTCAACTCCATGACATTTTGGAGGCGGTTGGTGCGATGGAACAGCAGCTCTTTGCCGTCCGGCGACCAGCGCACATCATAGACATAATAGCCAACGGAGTCATTCTCGAACGGTTTGCCGCTTCGGACATCGAGCCTCGCCGTTTTCTGCGTGTTCAGGTCATAAACGAATACGTCCACAACCGGATTCGGACTGCCCGCCTTGGGGTACGGTTCGACTTCCAATTCGCTCTGAAACGGCAGTGAGCGCGATACGAGATAGTAATCTTTGACTTCGCTCTCATCGAAACGAAAATAGGCAAGTTTGGTGCTGTCCGGCGACCACCAGAACGCCGTGACCTGATTCAACTCCTCACCATAGACCCAGCTTCCGGTTCCATTTTTGACGCGCTTCTTGGCGTCACCGTCTGTGGTAATCGCCTGTAGAGTGTCACTGTCCGGCGAGGCAAGAGAGAGGTTGTTGTCTTTATAAACCGCCTTGACTTTGCCATCGGGCGAGAGTGCCGATGAGGCTTGTCTGCCGCGTTCGACAGCGGGGCGATTACGTCCGCGAACATTGGGGCGATTGGGAATTTCTTCATTGGTCTCGGCACTTTGGCGCGTCGCGAGGTTGAATTTGTAGCGTTTGTTGTCTTTGGCGTAGTACAGAAACTTGCCGTCTGCCGACCATTGGACTGCACTGACAGCGGGACGCGCCACACGAAAATAATCAGTGAAATTGCGTCCTGCTGCCTCATATTGGGCATATCCAGGCATCGCGGGCAATCTGTCCTGTGCGTAAACAGGAGACAAAATAAGAGACAAACCGAACGCCGCCAACAACGAATGGCTAAATGAACGAGCGAACATACTACCTCCGAACTTGGTGTATTGAATGACAGCAAATTCGGCGGAAGGCAAGCGATTTCCTGCTTGCTCCCATCTCTGACCAATTTATCCTATCAATGTCTGTAAGAGATCGCGTAGGTGCGGCTGTAAAGATGTATTGCCCGGACGCAGACGTATCGCGCCAATATCACCGTTGCCGAACGGTGCGGATTCTGTCGGGGCAGGATAGGCGCGAATTCCAAAGTAGAATGCGCTGTTCTCTGTCCCCTGTTCCCTGTTCCCTCTCGCCAGCACGCCCGGAAACAGACACCACGCCGCTGAAACCGCCGCTCTCACATTTTGCCCCGCACGCCGAACGATTCCATCGCGATAGGCGTGCATTTTGTCAATATCGTCCTGTTCCGCCCCAAACGTGCTGTAAGACCGCAGTTTCGCATCAAAAATCACCAAACGCCCGCGCCAATCAATGACAAAATCGGGCTGCATTGCATGAGATCGCGAGACATATCGCTCGCTGTCCTCGCCTGTCGTGTCCGCCGCGACCTGCCGATTCGCACTGACAAAAAGCGGCTGATAGAACAGACGCAAAGGCACTCTCTTGACTTTGCGAGCAGAGTTTGGCGGCAAAAACGTGAGGCAGGAGGCGCGACCTGTTGCAAGGACAAGGTGCAAGCCATCGGCAATGAGGCGAATCTGTTCTTCTCCTACCGGCGACCAGCCCAAACTTTGCAGGGCATTGGCGAGCTGCAAGAAACACCAGATTTCATACAGCTGCCACTCGGCGCGTTCGGTCAAGGTCAGTGCCGCGACGCCCGACCAGTCGAAGCCCATTGTTTCGGTGCGATAGCGTTCCCATTTTCCCAAAATCAAGCGGGCGGGCAGGGACACTTTGGCGCGAAATTGAGCCAGCAATAGAGGAATTTGCGGGGCAGGAATCGGTGCTTGTTCGCGCCACAGGTTTTGAGACAAAATCGCCATGAGACTTTGGGAGAGCCGCTGCGCTTGCATTTCGGCGTTGGTATCGGCACAAAACGCGGCGAGTGCGGCAAAGGTTTTGGCGTCATCAATGAGTTGGCGAAGAAGCGTGGCGATCAGGCGATTGAGAGGAGTCTCAAACCCAAGCCGCGCCTGACGTTCCGAGAGAACCGGCATCGGGTCTTGACGGCGCATCAAAGCGATTTGTGCTTGGGGCGAGCGGGCAATCTCGAAGAGTGAACCGGCATCTCCACGCAGTCGATCCCACGGCAAACGGCGCGATACTGAGGTCAGAAGAGTATCGGGCTGTTTGGTGAGAGCGAGCAGAAGCGGCAGCAGTTCCTGAATGAGAAGCGTGAAATTCTGGAGGCGCACAAATGGCGAATGGGCAGCAATCAGAGAATTGGGCAACTGCGTTTGTGACAAGGCGAGCGTTTTTTCACCAAACGCCTGATTGACAGACAGACACAAAACCCCGATGTCCTCCAACAGTTGGCGGCGTTCTGTTGGCGAAAATGCAACGGGAAGCGAAATTCCATCGAGAGATTTGTAAAAGGAGTTCATCGGTAAAGCAGGAAATCGGCATTGCAAGGTAGAATCTATTAGCAGATGCTGATACTACGGCAATCTTTTTTTGGAGTAAACATCTCAAAATGCGAACTTTGACTGAGGCGGATGCCCTCACCCAATCGCTTGCCGAACCCTCCCGCCGCGCCCTCTTGGAAGAGTTGCGAACCGGGCAGAAATCGGTTGGTGAACTGGTAGAAAAGACAGGACGCAAACAGCCCAATATCTCGAACCATTTGGCAAAAATGCGCGATCAAGGGCTTGTCCGTTCCGAGCGAATCGGACGGCAGGTCTACTACGCGCTGGCGACACCCTATGCCGACCTGATGATACGCCTCTATGAGATCACCGAAGAGGCAAATGCGATCAAGACCGTTGAGCCGATGACGAAAAACGGCACGCCGAATCTGTCTGTTATTCAGCAGTCGTATCTCGATGCCGCGCTCGCCGGACAAGAAGAGCGCGTCAGTGCATTGGTCAGCTCACTGCTTGCCGAGCGCGTTCCCCTCGAAACCATCTACATCACTGTCTTCCAAAACGCCATGCACATTATAGGCGAAATGTATATCGAAGGCAAGACCGATGAAGCCCATGAGCATCTGGCAACCGCTCTCACTGAACGTATGATGGCGAAAGTCATGCAATTTTATGCGCCCATAGCGCGTATGCCGTACCGCGCCGTTCTAGGATGTGTGGCGGGCAACTGGCACGCTTTAGGGCTGCGAATGCTCTCCGATGGATTGCGAATGGCAGGATGGGAAACGACCTACTTGGGAGCCAATGTGCCGCAGTCGAGTTTCGTGACGATGACCGAACAAGTCGCGCCGCATCTCGTCGTGATCTCCTGCGTTATGCCTGAGCAGGTTTCCACGGCGGCAGATTTGGTTGCCGAACTCAAGGCGCACCGCAACGGCAGTCCTCTTGAATATCAAATTGCAGTCGGAGGACACGTTTTGCACGCTGATTCCGACGCCCGCAAACACATCGCTCCCGACTTCAGTGCAAACGATCTCGCCGATTTCATGAAGGCGGTTCGCAAGCGGTTTCCACTCCGTGCTGCCTCTGCCGAATCTCCCTGAAAGGCACCCTTAAAAAAATAAAGAAGTTTTTTTTGTAAACCCCTTGTCAAATCTCACTGACAGTGTTATAATAGGATTAGACAAAGCGAGGCGAGAAATTCCTGAACCGTATGAGTTTCGCATAGATTTGTCAAATAAAATTTTACAACGGAGTGAACTTTTCGCAAAGTTGTCTCGTCATATAAGACACAGGCATAAAGTTCGCGCCAAACAAGAATTTCATACAGCGTGCTTCATTGACGCGGGGGGCGTCCAATGCGGCTCGATCCCAAACGGGCTAACGAATGGCAGACACAGGGAGACTGCATTCGTCCGGGAGGGGTTAAAGGGCGGAACGACTTCTGGGGGGATTGTCGTTCCGCCCGCTTATTTTGTCTCCTCGAACCCTCTTCTTTTCCCATGCCCCCGCCGATAATCCTTTGCATTCCAACCAAAATTACGGAATGAGAGGAAGCGAACGGCAATGGGCGCGGAGAAACTGACAACAACTGACAGGGTTGCGGCGAATACAGGACAGGAATTTGTGCGGCGATTCACCAATCTGCTCTGCGAACTGCGCCTCACGCCCGGCATTCATAAGCGTTCTGAACGTATCCTCGCCGACTTTGCCGCCGAACACCCCAATCTTCGCGCCGCGTATGTCTCGCGCCATGTGGACGAGTCGTATTTCTCCGATGGTTCCTGCGGTTGGCAAGCCTCAGCCGGTCCCAAGCTTCAAGGTCTCGTTGCAGACGAAAATCACCTTTACGAATTTTTGGCGTTTGCACATGGCTTGCGGATGCACACTACGCCCCTCTCTACTGTAATGAATATCGAAGAGTTGTGGCTGGAGTCGTCCCCGAAAGAGCCGTTTACCTTCCGTGCGATTTTCTATCACAGTTTCCCGGCGACCACACTGCTCTACGCACCCGATAGCGAAAGCCAAGAGGCAGCGGTCAGTTTTCTGCGCCGCTTGAAATATCTGAGAGGATTTTAAGCCATGCCGCGCCCGCTCCAAACCCCGCAATACGGCAAAACCGCTCCGACAGCGTCCGGCAAACTCGATACTGAACTTGCGCCCGATTCCAGTTCGCTTAGCACACTGCAACAGGAGAACGCACGCCTCAAAAGCGAGATGGACAGAATGCGTCAATCCGGCTCGCCCGCTCCCATGACTTCGCGCTCGGTAATGTGGATGGCGTGCAGTTTATGCGGCGTCGCTCTCTTATTCGCCCTCGCTGTCCTGTTCCGACGTTAGGTCATTAAACCCCCAATGATCGCCAGCGCATTCTCCCAATGACCCACCGACCCACCGACCCAATGACCTATCTCTTTCCATTATCCACGGCGACCAATGCCCGAACCTTCGTGACCACATTGCCCTGTTTGTTCATGCCGCGTATCTCGACTGCGTATTCGCCATCGGGGACACGCCGCGTATCCCACGCATACAGATAAGGCGGGGCGTTCTGAATGGACGCCAATTCGCCATCAATGAGATACGTGACCGCCGTTATCGGGTCGGGTTCGTTCGTTGGAAGTTTGGCGCGAAGTGTCAGCGTTCCATTCGCTATCGTGCGCTTTTCGGCTTTGGCGCGTTCTGTCGCTTTGTCGCAATAACCTTTCGACAGCGTTTCGATCTGCTTGCCGCGTTCTGCCTCAGCGTCTTCATTCTCCTTTTCTTTTGCTGTTGCCACAAAGACAAACAGGTCGGAATCGGAAGGCGCGAAGGCAGTGGGAAATGCGCCGAGGCTGCTGGCACGAGTTTGGAGACGTACCGCAGAACCTACAGCGGGCAGCAATTCCCCGAAGAGACTTTCACCCGCTTTGAGATTGCTGATAATCGCTCCCGGTTCTGTTGTAAAGGAGCGGCTTGCCGAAGCGGTAGAGTGTGGGCGCAGTTTGAGGCTCATTCCGGGCGCGACGACAAAAATGATGCCGTCTTTGTTTGCCTTGATCACCGTTCCGGGAGATTTGGCGTCCTTGAGGGGGAAAACAGTAACGGCAGGAGTCAGAACACGCCCGATAAGGTGGTATCTCTTGCCTGCGTCAACACTGAGTTCGATTTTTCCATATTGGATATTTTCGACGCGCAGACGCGATGCTTCTTTCAGGGCGGCTTCTGATGGTTGCCCCGCCGCAGAAAGTGTCAGGCGCAGCGCCATGCAGACAAAAAGAGAAAAAAAAGAGTTTTGGTTCATTAGACCTCTTGCAAGGGTCGGGTACGTTCTTGTACCCGACTCAAAAACAGCCGTCCTACGGACGAAATTCCCTCTCCCTATCGAGTGCGAAGCACGGCACGGCGGAACGAGACCTGCACGCAGACATTTATCCTGCTGAACTCTTGCAAGAGGTCTATTAGTCGCTTTGGGTTTCGGTCAAGGGTGCAATCGCATCTACGTAAACCTTGCCGGTTTTGCCGACTCGGTAAGTGATATTGACGCTTTGACCGACGATGAATTCTTTCGCTTGGGCATTCGTAATTTTGGGAACGCGGTTCAATCCCTTTGCAAAGCGTACCTGAACATTTGGGTCATAACGAACACCGTTATCAATCCGCTCTGCGAGCAGCAAAACAACCTCGCCAACCGCTTGCTGAGGAATCGCCTTATCATGATCGTCGCGCATAAATCGGCGTCCAAGCCACGGTACGAAGATTCCACACAGCAAACACACCAATCCGGCTGTCAGAAGAAACGCTCGAAACGCCCGTTGTTTTTTAGAATTCTTGCTCACATTGTACCTCGTATTTTGGGTGATTGGGCAGTTCGGGTACAGGAACGTACCCGACTCAAAAACAGCCGTCCTGCGGACGCACAAAACGCAACCGTTGTTCTATAAGGCTCACATTCGCTAAAATCGTACGTTGTCGTATTGCCCTTATTGAAAACCAATCGCCTTGTAAATGGTTCGTCCGCAGGACGTCTGTTTTTCAGACGGGTACGTTCCTGTACCCGAACCCAATCACCTACCGACCCAATGACCGAATTGCCCAATCACCTACTGACCCCGATGCCCATCAAGAAACGCGGCAAGGCGTGACGGCGGTAAATCGGGAACAACCAGCGATTTGGGTTTGCCTTCATCCTGCAAAATATACTCGGCGGCGCGATAGCCGCTGCGTGCTGCGCCCTCCATTGTCGAGGGCCAACCCGTTTGTGTCCACTCTCCCGCAACAAAAAAATTCGGAATGGGACTGCGCTGATCAGGGCGATATGCCTCAACACCCGGCTTCGGCGAAATGGTCGCTTTAGGATAACGAATGACCTGCGAGCGAACCACATTTGCCGATTGTGCCGACGGAACACACACCCGCACTTCAGCGAGAATCTCCGCGACGATCTCCTCTTTGGGACGATGCGCCAGTTGCCGCGATGCACTCACTACTATACTAAGATACGTACCGCATTCGGGGGGAAGGTTCCATGTTACGGTTTTATTAAAAATCCATTCAGTGGTGCGATCCAACACGGCGAGGGCGGGCGGGCAGTCTATCGCCCTATCGAACCAGAGATGCACGCCGCAAATCGGTACGAGTTCGATATTGCCTAAATTTTGCCAGTAAGGAGTGTTCGCGATAATTTCGGGTGACAGCATTTTCAGCAGAACATCACACTGCAAACCGCTGAGATAATAATCGGCGGTAACAGTTTCGCCATTTGAAAGGGTCAAGCCGGCGATTCGATTGTCGCCGAAATGGATGGCTGAGATCGTTGTTTTAAGGTGAACACAGCCGCCGCGCTGTTGGAGAAAGGCGAGCGTCGGTTCTGTGTACAGAGTGCCGAGCGGAACGCGGGGAATGCCGAAATGAAAGGCGCGTGCGTTTTTAAGAAATCCGTCGCGAAAAATCTTGAACCCGTGTCGGCACGCGATTCGCTCCAACTCCTCATTGCACGCACTCACCAGAATCGGACGCCAAAACCGTTTGACAGCCTGTTCGGTCTGCCCCATCTGTGCGAACCAGTCCGCCATCGAAAGTGCATCATATTTCGGGTCGGGTTTGGAGCGCAGCATCGCCATCATCGCGTGTCCGATACCAATTTTGTCCCGTAAACCGAGCGAACGGAAGCGCACAAAGGAGACGGCGGTATGCATCGGGGCGGGCAGAGGACAATTCGCGATCACCGAATGCTTACCGTCGCTGTCGAGAAAATGAATCGCGTCGTGGTAGTCAATTTGATCGGCAACGCCCAGCCGAGTCAGTAAGTCGTCGAGGTTGGTACAGCACCGCATGGTTCCATGCTGACACTCGTCGAGTCGCTCCCCCGTTTCGTGATCTACGAACGACGAGGCACGCCCACCCAGAAGCGGACGCTTTTCAATCAGTTCGATATGAAAGCCCGCTTCGGAGAGTGCGACTGCCGCCGCAATCCCTGCCACGCCCCCCCCTAAAATTGCCACCGATTTGCTCATATTATCCAATATGATACCCTATGTTTTGGGTCGGTGGGGCGTTGAGGCGTTGGGCTGTTGGGTCATTGGGCAATACAGAAGTCGGGTACAGAAACGTACCCGCCTGAAAGCCACTCCCATCGCTTGAGAGGGATTTGCTCTTGACCGGGTACAAGAACGTACCCGACTTCTGCATTGCCCAATGACCTAATCACCCAAAAACCTAATTTGTCCGTGATTTTATTTGCACTCCGACGAATATCTGCTGTAATTTTAGTGGGTTCGCAGGGAGCATTGTCAATTTTGCCAAGAATTTCTTTGGAGAGTGACAGACGAGGAAACAAAAAGCCGATTTTTGCCCGTAGACAAACGAGGAAGTGCCGATTTACCGATAATCGTGCAAAGAGGCAAATCGCAATTTGCCCTATAAACAAGGAGCCTTCGATGCGAATAAAAATTTTAACGCTGCCGATGATCGGTTTGATTGCAAGCGGTATACTTTTAGCGGGTTGTTCCGAAAACACTCCGACCATTAAAGACGTCGTAGATAAAAATGCCAATATTCCTGCCGATCCCGCTGTCCACCGAAGCAATTTGGAAACGCTGACCCAACGCCCCCAAAAGACCGATTTAACCAAGCCCTTATCGCCCGCAATTGTCAATAGCCCGCCGACGGAGCGCGAATTTGGGATTCCGGTCTATCCCGATGCGACTCTCTATAAAGACGAAACGGGCGTGATGGGTGCGGTAATTCAAGAAGGCATAAAAAGTGTCATTCTGGAGACAAAAGACTCACAAGCGAAAGTCACGGCGTTCTATCGGCAGGAGATGTCCGCTGCCACGATGACCAAAGAACCCGTTGACGGCAAAACCTCTGTGCGCCTCTCAGAGCCGACCGGCAAAAACGGACTGCGGGCAGTCGAAATTACCGAGAGAGACGGCAAAACGCGAATCCATCTGACAAATGTCGCAGAGATGGCAGGGCTGAATTCCACGCTGCCTATTCTGCCACAAGCCGGGAACCTGCCGCCCAATTGATTCGTCCGTTCGGTGAATTCTGCGGTCTTGTCGCCGCACACCGAAGGAGAGAATCCCTGATGAATGTTCGCCCTGTCCCCGAATTGTTGGCAAAACCTCCCCAACGTCAGCCGATGGATCGCAATGTCGGCAGTGTCGAGCGGCTCCTATCCATTGCGGCGGGGAGTGTGCTTGTTGCGTTTGCCTCGCGCCGATTGCGCTCGCCTTTAGGAATGACTCTGCTTGCCACTGGCGGCGAAATGCTGTTTCGCGGCGCGACAGGTTTCTGCCCTGTTTATAAACTCCTCCAAGTGGACACCCACGAGATGGATGAGGTCGGCGTCGGTATTCGCGTTGCAGTGACGATTGATCGCTCCACTGAAGAACTCTACACAATATGGCGCGATTTTGCCCGCCTCCCCGAAATCATGTCGCATCTCGAAGCGGTGACCGTTACCGATGAAACCCGCTCGCATTGGGTTGCTCGCGCCCCCGCCGGAATGAAAGTGGAATGGGATGCCGAAATTGTTAAAGACGAACCGAACTCCCTGATCGCGTGGCACTCCACCGAGAATGCCCAGATCAAGAACACAGGTTCCGTCCAATTTATTGCGGCTCCCGGCGGGCGCGGAACCGAGGTTCACGTCTTTTTGCGTTATAGCCCGCCCGCCGGTTCCGTTGGTGTGGCAGTCGCTCGACTGTTTGGCGAAGAGCCGTCACAGCAAGTGCTTGCCGATCTCCTGCGTTTCAAGCAGAAAATGGAGACGGGCGAAATTCCCACCACGCAGAATCAATCGGCAGGGCATAGTGTCAAGCGTCAGGTCAAATCGCACGTTTTGGCGTCCGCAACCAGCGATCAAAGTGAACCCAAGCCGTCTATTCCCTCGAACGGACATCTGCAAACCCTGACAGCGGAAGGAGTCGTCCTGTGAAAGCACTCTGCTGGTATGGCAAAAAAGATGTGCGGGTCGAAAATGTCGCCGATCCGAAAATTCTCAATCCTCATGACGCCATTATCAAGGTGACTTCGACTGCCATTTGCGGCTCTGACCTGCACCTTTACGGCGGCTATATCCCCGCGATGATCGAGGGTGATATTTTGGGGCATGAGTTTATGGGCGAGGTCGTCGAATTGGGGCGCGAAGTGGACAATCTTAAAATCGGAGACCGTGTCGTTGTTCCATTTACCATTGCGTGCGGGTCGTGTTTCTTCTGCAACAGCGATCTCTGGTCACTGTGCGATAACACCAACCCGAATGCGGCACTCGCGAAAAAAATGTATGGGCAGACGCCTTCGGGACTATTCGGATATTCCCATATCATGGGCGGCTATGCGGGCGGACAAGCCGAATATGTGCGCGTTCCGTTTGCCAATGTGGGACCGATGAAAGTCCCCGAATCGCTGACGGACGAGCAGGTTTTGTTCTTGACCGATATTTTCCCGACTGGCTATCAGGCGGTGGATGTATGCGGCATCAAGCAAGGCGATACCGTGGCAGTTTGGGGTTGCGGTCCTGTTGGGTTGTTCGCGATCAAGAGTGCGTTTCTGCTTGGAGCGGAGCGCGTCATTGCCATTGACCATATTCCCGAACGTCTCCAAATGGCGGCAAAAGACTGCGGCGCGGAAACCATCAATTTCGACGGTGACCGCGAACTGCTTGGATTGCTGGAAGACAAGACGGGCGGGCGCGGTCCCGATGTGTGCATTGATGCCGTTGGTTTAGAGGCGCACGGCATGGCTCCGGGCGCACTCTATGACTGGGCAAAGACGGGAATGCGAATGGCAACGGATCGCCCGAATGTCCTGCGTCAGGCAATTATGGCGTGCCGCAAAGGCGGAACCGTCTCTATACCGGGCGTCTATGGTGGACTGCTGGACAAACTCCCAATGGGCGCGGCGCACGCCAAAAGCCTGACGTTCAAGATGGGGCAAACCCACGTTCATCGCTATCTCAAGCCATTGATGGACATGGTCGAGCAGGGCAAAATCGATCCGACTTTCTTGATTACGCACCGTTTCCCATTGGCTCAGGCTCCTTACGCATACGAGCTTTTCAGCAATAAAAAGGACAACTGCATCAAAGTTGTGCTGACGCCTTAGAAACTGCGGAAGGGAAAGTTTGCCGTGCCGGAGACTTTGAATTCTCTGGCACGGTATTTTTATTAGACTTCTTGCAAGAGTCGGGTACAAGAACGTACCCGACTGAAAAACAGGCGTCCTACGGACGAAATTCCCTTGCTCCTTGAGAGTGCGAAGCACGGCACGGCATAACGCCCCCGTCTGAGGAATTTATTCCGCTGGACTCTTGCAAGAGGTCTAATCCAGCATTTCGACCCGATAGCCGTGCGCCCCTAATCCTTCGCGGACGCGGGCGATATGTTCGGCGTCGCGGACTTCGAGGAGCATTTCAACACCCGTATAGCCGAGCGGAACCGATGGGCTGATTCGGTTATGTACTACCGAAATGATGTTGCCTTTGAGTTCCGCGATCAGGTCGAGGAACGCCGCGAGTCCACCGGGCTTGTCCTTGACCGAACTGAAAAAGTGCATATACCGATCCGAGCGGATCATTTCGCGCTCGATCACGTCGGCAAGGAACTTCGCGTCTACATTGCCGCCCGAAATCGTGACAACCGTTTGACCGCGAGCCTCGACTTTGCCCGACAATAACGCCGCGAGTGCCACCGCACCCGCCGGTTCGACGACGACTTTGGCGCGTTCGAGCATGGCGATCATGGTGGTGGCGATACACTGATCATCTACGGTCACCATGTCGTCGGCGTATTCCTGAATGTAGCGGAACGTGCGCTCACTCGGAGACTTGATCGCCACGCCGTCCGCGATGGTGTTGACTTCGCCGCGAGGCAGTAACCGCCCGACACGCCACGACTCGACAGCGGCAGGTGCGCCTTTCGCCTGTACGCCAATAATTCGGGTCTGCGGGCGCAGGGCTTTGATCGCAGTCGCTATTCCGCTGAACAACCCGCCGCCGCCGACGCAGATGAGAACTGTGTCCACTTCGGGAATGTCTGCGACTATCTCCAAGCCGACACTGCCCTGCCCCGTGATAATTCCGTCGTCATCGTAGGCGGAGATGAAGGTCGCGCCGGTTTCTGCCGCTCTTGCCTTGCCCGCCGCAACCGCCTCATCGAAGTTTTTGCCCTCCAATATGACTTCTGCGCCGTATCGCCGGGTCGCCTGTATCTTGGCGATGCTGGCAAATTCGGGCATGAAGACAGTAGATTTCACGCCGCCCAACGTCGCCGCGAGTGCCAAGCCCTGCGCGTGATTGCCGGCAGACGCTCCCACCACTCCCTTTGCTTTTTCCGCGTCGGAGAGTTGGCTGATGCGATGGAGTGCGCCGCGTATCTTGAACGAGCCGGTGCGCTGGAGGTTCTCCATTTTGAGATGCAGACTCGTCTCGCTCATGCCACAGCGTTCGGCGATACTGCGGCACTGAAAGATTGGTGTGCGGTGTGCGTTCTCTTTGATATGCGGGTAGGCGGCTTGGATTTGTTCGAGGGTGATCATGGTGGTTGGGTCGTTAGGTCGTTGGGTGTTTGGGTCATTGGGCTATGGCGTATCGAAGCGGACGCCTTCGTAGATTTCGCGAAGAGGAGCGGTGAGTTGGAGGGCTTCGATTTCGAGGGTGGCGTCCATTCCGTCGAACTCGGCGAGTATCCAGTCGTCCCCGTCGCGAGTAAAGGTTTGTATATTCGCCTGATCTTGGGCGACGAGGACGTACACTTGAAGCGTATCGAGCCGTTTGTAGTGTGCGAATTTGGCTCCGCGATCATAGGCTTCGGTGGAGGGCGAGAGGACTTCGACGATGACGAGCGGATTAACGACAGTATCTTTATCGAGAGCGGAGAGAACGGGTTCGCCACAGATTACGCTGAGGTCGGGATAGAGAACGCTTCCTGTGACACGGTTGAGGACGCGCAGTTCACTGCTGTGGGCTGTGCATTCTGTTCCGCGCAAGCGTATACGAATAGATGTCGTGACGTTGGCGATAATGGCACTGTGCAGAATGGTTCCGCCCGCCATCGCATACATGACGCCGTTGATATATTCGTGGCGATCCGGGCTATGGCGTTCGATGCTGAAGTAGCGTTCGGGTGTCATAAAGGGCAGGTCGGCGAGATTGTGCGTCATATCGTAACTCCTTCGGGGATTCTATAGGGAGAGGATACCCCAATTGCCTCCTTATGGGCGTGTGATGACGACGGTGTTGCTGCCCGCTTCGTTGCCGTCAACCGTGATGATGAAACACTTGACCGCGATCTTATTGCCGGAGATGCTCAAGCCGATTTTCGTGGCGAAGGTGAGGGTGTTGATCTTGATTTCGTCGCCCAATATCGCCGAGTTTCCTGCCACATAGCTGCCGCCCGCCGTGTAGCGATATTGATATTTGGCAAACACTTTCGAGGTGGATTCGGTGATGTTGAACTTGCCGAAACTGGTCGCCGCGTCCCAATTTCCGTTGAGCGTGACGGGGTCGGGGGTGCTGCCGGGCAGGGGCGAATAGCGCGGGATGGACTGCAAGAGCGGCGAGGTGGCGGGCAAGCGTCCCGGCACGATTTTGCGGTATTGCTGGAGGCGTTGGCGGATGGGGGCGAGGAGAATATCGCGGCGGTCGCGGGCGATAGAGGCGTTTTGGATGGCGATATTGGCGGCGGTGAAGGCGGCTCGGAGTGCCGCGAGTTCGGTATCGAACAGAGCTTTCGTATAGCCGCCGGGCAGGAGGAGCGGGGCGGTGAAGCCTGCGGGTGGGGCGGTGTTGATCTGCGCCCAAAGGCTGGCAATATCGTCGAAGGGTTTGAGATAGTTGCCTTCGCTGGCTTTGATATTGGGGATTGTGGGAACGGACTTGACATAAATGGAACCCGGCATCGCTCCGGTGACCATCGCCTTGAACTGTTCGTGCCTCACTCGTATCGCAAATTTCTTCAAGTCTTTGTCGGTGACGGCGTTGGTGCGGACATTGTCGGCGGTTTCGACGGCTATGATGGCGGTTTCAAGGGCAGCGCGATCCACCTGGAATGTAGCGAGAGGATAGGCTCCTTGAAGCAGGAGCGGTGCGAGTGCGCCGAGTTCCACGTTGACGAGTGTCCAATGGTTGCTGAACTGTGTTATGGTCGGCAGATAACTTCCGAGTGTACTGATAGGCATTCTTTTCTCCTTGTTGTTGGCTCTTGTGTGCTACGGATAGGCTCTTGCGTTATAGGAAGATGTTCTTGTGTCCTTGATATGCTCTTCTGAGTGCCGGATTAACATTCTTGCCTGCGCGAATGCTCTTCTTGTGTCGAGAATTTGTTTTAGATGCAAAATAATATTACTTTGCAGATAAAAAATGATAGTCTATGCTTTCGGAATAGGGCTTCTTTGTCTCAAAAAACGGCGGATAATATAAAAATAAAGGTCAATTGGGTAAATATCTGGATAATTTGTTTCGAGCGTGCGTTATGAATGACGATGTATTGATACAGCGCAATGTTTTGTAAATCCCGCGCAATCAATGTATAGATCAGCGCAATCAATGGATAGATCAGCGCAATCAATGGATAGATCAGCGCAATGTTTTGTAAATTCAGCGAAATAAATTTCTCTGCTAGGAGCCTTCGGCTGTGCCGTGCTTCGCACTCTCCATTCAATGAACCCGCCCCGTATCGCCTTTTTATCCGTCTCTCTATCCAAAAAACCTTCCATATCGCGTATAATGTTGTCATCGGATGCATTAAGAGTGCGAAGCACGGCACAGCCGAAGGCTCCTAGCAGAGAAATTTATTTCGCTGTGTCCTCACGGGCGGCGATATGTTCGATAGAGCAGGAAACTGCCCCTGCTATGCCGAACATCTCACATATGGAGAAACACGATATGCCCAACACCACTCACAGTGAAAAACAAAATCAGGTCGAGGATTTCATCAAACGTGCTCGACAATACTATCAAAAGAAACTCAGACCATTTCTGTTCGTTCAGACACTGCTCTTGATGGGTGGCATTCTTATATGGCTTCTCAAACTGCCCTTGTTCCTTGCAATCCTCTGCGTCGCGTCAGTATTTGTTGTCTTCTCTTTTAGCATTCGTTTCGTGGTCAACAAATTCGCCAGACAGATGACTCAAGAGGAGCGCAGTATGTTGGAAGACATTTCTGATATCACTCTTCCATCGTCAGAATCCGAGGGGCTTTTGAAGATCAAAAAGGCATATGATAATGTCAACCCACAAAAAGAGTATCTCCGTGCCGCCACAAAAACTGAAGATGGTATCCTGCTTCGCGCCGCTACCTATACTGACACTGCTCCGCAAGAGCAACTCCTTCGCGCCGCTCCAACCGACACAACGCCCTCGCTTCACACTGCGACATACACCAACAACGCTCCACAAGAACAAATTCTCCACGTCACCCAAAACGATGAAACGCCCTAAACCTGCTCCCTACTCCCTAAAACTCAATCCGAAAGCACGTCCCAACCTGCGGCGTACTCTCCAGCGTCAACGCCACTCCCAACGCCTCGCACAACCGCCGCACTATCGCCAGCCCCAACCCCGAACCCGGACGATCCGCATTGGCAGGGTCACGGCGATACTCCTCGAAGATTTCGTCCTGCACGTCGGGACTGATCCCTACGCCCGTGTCGTGGATTTCCAAATACCACTGCGCCGCACTCTCCCGCCCCGTCCGCACCACCACCCCGCCGCCCGGCGTATATTTCAGAGCGTTCGCGAGAAGATTATTGAGGATATGCCGCAGCATCGCTTTGTCCGTGCGAACCGTCAGCAGTGCCGGGTCGGGCGCGTATTCCAGCACCACGCACTGCGCCAAAAACGCCGGAGCGAACCCCGCCAGACACTCCTGCACAAACGGCGCAATCTCGAAATCCTCGACCTGAAGCGGCAGATTCCTCCCGTCTTCCAGCGCGTTGTAGTGAACCAACTCTTCCAGCAAATTCGACAAGGACGCGACCCGATTTTCCATCACGCCGCAATGCTCGGCAAGATATTCCGGCTCGTTCTCATATTGGAGCAGATACAGCACAGTCCGAAGCGTCGTCAGCGGGTGGCGCAGGTCATGAATCACCATCGAAACAAAGCGGCGTTTCTCCTCGGCGGCGCGTTGGAGCTGCGCGTTGAGATGCTCGGCTCGCTCGACATTCGCCTGATGTTCCGCGACACGCTCGGCGATAATCCGTTCGCGCTCTCTCTCGACACTGACGCGCATCGCCAATATCGTAAGAAACTGCACATCGTCCTCGCCCAATTTCTCTTCGATGCGGTCGTCCAAAAAGCAGAGCGTGCCGATCATCTCGCCATCGGAAGCGCAGATCGGCACGCCCAAATATCGCCGCAATCCCAGCGACACGGCGCGATTGTTCTTGCATTCGGGGTGTTCCGCCGCGTCCTGCAAAAGAAGCGGCTTGCCCTCGCGCAGCACATACACACAAAACGTGTGGTGATGCGTCAGTGAAGTCAAACCCTGCATCGCGGGATGGAGATTGACCGCCTCGCACAGCACCATGCGGTTGCCCGTCGCCACGTTGATCATGACCGTCGCCTTCGGATAAAACCTGCCGACAATCTCCACCACGCGCCGACACACCACATTCGGATCGGGATCGAAAAAGACACTCAGTTCAACAATCGCGGCGTGCATTTCGGGTGTCATGGGCTTGCTTTCTCAATCCAAGAATGGCGCGTACTCGAAGCGGGTTTCGGGGAACTGCGCCTTCACAATCGCCCCGAACTGCGCGAGACACGAGTCGAGCGAGGCACGATCATGGAACTCCGCCCAATACTCTTCGCCTGTGTACTTGTCCAAATCCTCTGCGCCGACAATCCCCTCAAACAGTTCCCACAACTCCGGCGACGTTTCCGACAGCGTAGAATTATGCCCGACACTCACAAGCAGTGCATAATCCATGCCTTCTCCGTCGTCCGATTCAACCTCGTAATCCCCGTACATCACGGGCAGGTCACGATCAGCGGCAAACGCGGCAACTTCGGCACGAAAATCGGGAAGGGTCACGGTAACAGTGATATTCATAAGAGTGTCTCAAACCTCCGAACTGTATCCATAGTCGCGGGTATGCGCCTCTTCCAAGTACGCGGCAAGCAGATCAATGGCGGCAACAATGTCGTCGGTGTGCGCCATTTCGTTGACGGTATGGACATAGCGCGTCGGAACCGAGAGCGTAAACGACGGCACACCGCCGCGACTGCGCTGAATGCCGCCCGCATCGGTTCCGCCACGCGGCAGAACTTCGAGTTGATGCGTGATCCCCTTCGCTTCGGCAATATCGCGGAAATGCCGCACCAGTTTTGGGTGACAGAGCAATGACGAATCGGAAATTTTGATCGCCGCGCCTTTGCCGAGTTCCGTTACGCGGTCATAATCAGGCGGTCCCGGAAAATCGTTGGCGAGCGTGATGTCGAGGGCGATTCCGATGTCCGGTTGGAGCGCGTAGGCGGCAGTGATGGCTCCCCGCAGTCCCACCTCTTCCTGAGTAGTCGCCACCGCCAAGATATTCGCCTTGATGTTCGTTTTCTTGAGTTTCCGCAGTGCCTCGATCATCACGAACACACTGAGGCGGTTGTCGAGCGTTTTGCTGACAATGGTATCGCCAATCTGTTCGGCGGTTCTGTCCATCGTCACCATATCGCCGACTTCAATCTGCTCTTTGACCTTCTCTGCCGACAGCCCCAAATCCACAAAAAACTCCTCGATTTTCGGCGGCTTGTTCATCTCTTCGGCGGTCAAAAGGTGAATCGGTTTGGCGGCAGGCATGAGGGTTCCGCGCAGGGTTTCGCCCTTATAGCCATGAATAAGAACGCGCTGTGCCACCATCACCCGTGCATCCCAGCCGCCAACAGGAAGCAGACGGATGAAGCCCTTGTCGTCAATAAATTTGACAAGGAAACCGATCTCGTCCATGTGCGCGGCGATCATCACGCGGGGCGCGTCGCTCGCGCCTTTCTTAAAGCCGATCACATTGCCCATGACATCGGCTTCGATGGTATCCACGAGTGGGCGCAGTTCATTGACAACGACGCGCCGGATCGGTTCCTCACGAGATGACACGCCGGGAGTCTCGCACAGCGTCTTGAGAAGAGAAAAATTCAGTTCTGCCATAATGGAAAAATGCCTCTGTAGGTGCTGAAATCAGCGAATTTGTTAGCGTCTCATTCTCTATGGTCAAGGCAATTTCCTGCCCCAATCGCATCGGAGAGTGCGAATCAAATTGAAGGCAAGTTCTGAGTGTTTGAGAGGCATTTGCTGTTGTCCGGGTACAAAAACGTACCCGCCTCAAAAACAGACGTCCTACGGACGATGCCATTGGAAGTTTGTGTCTTCAATTGAACGTGGGGCGATCAAGAGAGTCACGATTCTTTTCCCTCACAACAGAAGGGTCTCTTCAAGCAGGACGGACGACTCCCAACCTCATCGTCCGTAGGACGTCTGTTTTTGAGGCGGGTACGTTTTTGTACCCGGTTGCTCTCAATTTCCTGCTTGCTCGTAAGCAGAGGGCGAAAATTGTAGGTACAATAGTATACATGAACGACACCGAAACTTATGATGAAGCCCCGCCGATAGAGGCTTACGACGACATCGAGACGGAACCGACGCCCGATGCAGATCACCCGTTACTGAACCGACTGAATCCGGTACAGAGAGAAGCGGTCATCTACGGCGAAGGACCTTTGTTGTTGTTTGCCGGAGCAGGAAGCGGCAAAACCCGTGTGCTAACTCACCGAGTCGCCTATCTCATCGCGGTTCGGAATGTCTCGCCGCGTCAAATTATGGCGGTCACCTTCACCAATAAAGCCGCCCATGAGATGAAAGAGCGTATCGGCAAACTTGTCGGCGAATCCATAGGGCGGCATCTTTGGGTCGGAACTTTCCATGCGACCTGCGCCCGACTGCTCCGCGAACATGGGCAGAATATCGGTTTGGATCGCAATTTCGTTGTCTATGACGACAGCGATCAGATCACCCTGATCAAAGAGTGCTTTCGCCAACTCCTTATTGATGAAAAGAAATTCGCGCCGCGTGCCGTGTTGTCGCATATCAGCAAAGCCAAAGAAAAACTCGTCACGCCCGCAAAATACCCGCAGCTTTTCCACGGCTATTTCGAGGACATCTGCGCCAAAGTTTATCCGCTCTATCAAACCAAACTGCGGCAAAACGGCGCACTCGACTTCGACGATCTGCTCACGGAAACCGTCCGCCTTCTCCAAGAACACACCGAAACCCGCGAACGCCTTCAATCGCGTTACCATTATCTTTTGGTGGACGAATATCAGGACGTGAACGGAGTACAATATGAGTTCTTAAAACTTCTTGCCGCCAAACATCGCAATTTGACAGTCGTTGGCGACGATGATCAATCGGTTTATGGCTGGCGTGGAGCCGATGTCGGGCTGATTTTGCAGTTCGATCATGACTATCCCGACGCCCACGTTCTGAAACTCGAACAGAACTATCGCTCGTCCCAAACCATTCTGGACGCGGCATACAGCGTCGTCAAAAACAACAAAAGCCGGAAGGACAAAAAACTCTGGACAGAGCGGGAAGCCGGAATGCCCCTCACCCAATATGAAGCCGAAAACGAGCAGGAAGAAGCCGTTTGGGTCGCCAAACGCATCCGCGAGGAGGTTCTTGCAGGGCGGCGTCAGCACCGCGACTTTGCCGTACTGTATCGCACCAATGCCCAATCGCGCATCTATGAAGAGGTATTTCTTGGCTGGAAAGTGCCGCATAAAATCGTCGGCGGCTTGCGGTTTTACGAGCGCAGAGAAATCAAAGACCTTGTCGCCTATCTCCGTATCGTCAACAATCCCGCTGACAGCATCAGCCTGCGCCGTGTCTTGAATGTGCCGACACGCGGCATCGGGGCGACAACGGTGGCGGCTCTCGAAGAAGAAGTCAATCTTTCAGGGCGCAGTTTTTGGGAAGTCTTGCAGAAGGCGGGCGACCTGTCCCAAATTCAAGCGCGAACCCGAATCAAACTCGCGGAATTTGCGTCACTTATCGCCCGCTTGCGTGCTGACAGAGAAACCCTGACCGTCACGGAGATCACGCAGAGGATTATCGAAACGACGGGCTACCAAAAAATGCTGGAGGAAGACCAAAGTATCGAAGGGCAGTCGCACCTTGAAAACCTCAAAGAGTTCCAAACCGTGACTCGCGAATTCGAGTTGCAAACGCAATCGCCCAGTTTGACCGCATTTTTGGAACAGGTCTCGCTTGTCGCCGACTTGGACGCTCTCAACACCGAAGCGAACAGCGTTACGCTGATGACGCTTCATGCCGCAAAAGGGTTGGAGTTTCCCGTCGTGTTCTTGGGCGGCATGGAGGAGGGCGTATTCCCGCATAGCCGCTCATTCGAGAGTGACCGCGAAATGGAAGAGGAACGCCGCCTGTGCTATGTCGGCATCACCCGCGCCCAAGATGAACTCTATCTCACCTATGCGAACCGGCGCGGGCAGTTTGGGCGCATCGCGTATAATCCTGTATCCCGCTTCTTAGGCGAAATTCCCAAGGAACTCTTCAAGACGACTCGCAGTAAGCCGACGGTCTCCTCGTTCGATCCGGACGAAGACGAGAGAAGAGGGGGAGAAGGGAACAGGGAACAGGGAACAGGGAACAGGATAAAGCCCAAGCCGACGATATTGTGGCGCGAAACCCGTTCGCCCAAAGAGGAGGAACGCGCCGAGGAAGCCGAATCCTATAAAGTTGGGCAGAGCGTGCGTCATGCAGTTTTCGGGCAAGGCGTTGTTTTAAGAGTAACGGGCAAAGGCGACGATACACAGGTTGAAGTCGCGTTCCCGAATGTCGGCGTCAAAAAGTTGCTGTTGGCTTATGCGAAATTGGAGCGGGTACTGTAAAAGCGATGTCACAACACATTACACTTCTTGCATCAGTCGGGTACAAGAACGTACCCGCCTAAAAAACAGACGTCCTACGGACGAACCACTGAGGAGACTCACGCCGCTGCATTGGGATTTTTGAGTGCGAAGCACGGCACGGAGGAACACCCATAGCAGAGAAATTCACTTCGCCGGATTGATGCAAGAGGTCTATTCGAGATTTGTTCCGAGAGCCAACAGGCAAATTTTTGTGCGGTTTTTGTAACAAAATCGCTCCGTCAGCGTCCCTGTAAATCAGAGTTGCCGGGAGGATCACGATGACGCGAGACGAGACAAAGGGATTTCGGATAACGACGCAGTTGATGGGAATCAACGCAATGGGAGCGGGCGAAGCCGCCCTTCCTGCCTTGCCGCAATCCCGTCCCCTTGCCCCGTCCGTGCCTTCTGCGGGTTCCACCGCGTACGTCAGGAGTACAGACCGGCTTATGAACGCTTTCCCGCCGGAAGACGCCGACCGCCATCTGGACTTCGATGCGCTTGTCGCCAAATATGAGAAGAAAATCTTTAACGTCATCTATCGGTTTATCGGCGATTACGAAGAAGCCACCGACCTGACGCAAGAGACGTTCATCAGCGCGTATCGGCACTTTGATCGGTTTCGCGGCGATTCGAAAGTTTTCACTTGGCTGTATCAAATCGCCCGCAATTTGTGCATCAATCGCGTGCGCCAACGAGACCGCCAAAAAGTCCTGAAGCTCGAATCGCTCGACCAGCCGCGAGATTACGAGGACGACGACAGCACCGCTCGCGAAGTCGCCGATTGGACACACTCGCCGCAAAATGTCTTGGAAGACAAAGAATTGCGCCAGCGGATTCTTGCCGCCATCGACTCGCTTCCGCCCGATTACAAGGAAGTCGTGATTCTGCGTGAATTCCAAAATATGTCGTACAATGAGATTGTCGAAACGACAGGACTCTCATTGGAAAACGTCAAAACACGGCTCTCCAGAGCGCGGGGAATGCTCCGCCGCAAATTAGAGCCTTACTATAAGATGTAACGATTCCTCAAGAAACTGGCATATTCATCCCCCACTTGGGGTATCCTGATAGCCGGTAAATCCCACAGAAACGCGGACACCCCCTGTCCCGTCTGTATAGAAAAAGAACACCCGGAACCCAATTCCTGCTGCCGCGCTGAAGAAGACCGCACGCCACAGATCACAGTGAAGCGTCGTGCGGTGTGTTATTGCTGTAGACGCCGATCTTGCGTGGCGCACAGGAAGGAGAAGCTCAATTCGTATGAAGTCACGTTATCGCCTAAAGAGCAGCAGAACCCTGCCGTATCTGTTGGCAGCGGTTCCTGCCGCCTCGTTTGCACTGACCCTTGCGCTGCCGACACCCGCAGCCGCGCAAGCCGCCGAGCCGCCAGCCCAGAATCAACCTCCTGCTGCCGCTGGTTCCGTGATCTCCGAAATCATCGTCACAGGGAACAAAACCCTCAATTCTGAGAGTATTATCGCTTCAAGCGGGCATAAAATCGGCGACCCCTGTACCAACGAAGTCTTACTTCAGATGCAGGAAAGCATCTTTCGCACCGGCAATTTTGGATGGCAAACAGGACGGCAGATAAATAATTCTGTCAAAATTTCCGCGTCCGAGAAAGACGGCAAATGCAAAATCGAAATCGAAGTGGATGAAAATCCCAAAATCGATAAGAACGCGATCAATGTCGAAGGTTCAGGACCTATCAAGCCGGAAGTCATTCGCGATTTGTATACGGAAACAGCGGTCTTCAATTCCAATCAATTCGAACTCGACCTCATCGAGATTGAGAAAGCCTACCTCTCGAAGGGCTATCGAATGTCCTTTACGCAGGACACCGATCTCGACTCCGAGGGACGCCTCAAGATCAGTATTCTGGTGACCCGCGTCGCTGAGATCAAAGTCGCTGGCAACAACAAGACCAACCGCAAAGTGATCTTGCGCGAGATGCAGACCAAAGAGGGCGATTTTTTCAACGAAGTGACCTTCCAAAACGATCTTCGCAACCTCTATAATTTGCAGCTTTTCGATGATGTCAAGTTCAGTTATACGAATGTCGGCGCGGGACTGCAAGGCGTTACACTCAATCTGCCGGAGCGCAAATCGGGACAAGTCTTGGCGGGCATTGGCTTCTCCAACCGCGCCCAATTGATCGGAACCGCCGAACTGACCGACACGAATTTTCAAGGAATGGGGCGTACCGTCAGCCTACAATGGCAAACGGGCGGAGCCGTCGGCAGAAGCAGCATTATCTTCAATTTTGCCGAGCCATGGCTTGACAGAAGACGCACACGCCTCGATATTTCCCTCTTTGACCGTGTTGCCTTTCGGTTCGCCGGCAATCTCAACAACTCCGTAATCGGCAATGGACAGGTAGTCGGAACGGATACGCGCTATAATGAACAACGCACGGGCGGCACTATCACGTTGCAACGTCCGTATGGAAAACAGTTCCGGCTCAGCACGACCCTGCGCGGCGAAAATGTGCGTCCCGATCCGCTGGCGTTGACCGCGACCAATGCATCCATTTTGCAGAATGGTCCCATTGTCGCCACCAGTTTCTCGGTGTCACGCGATACCCGCGACGTGTTTATAGACCCGATTTCCGGCGGCTTCCAAAATGTCAATTTGGAATTCGGTTTTGCCAATTTGGGGGCAGTAGCGGTTCCAGCGGGACAAACGGCTCCGCCCGCGTTCGGCGCGACGAGCTATATCAAATCGTTCTTCGAGGTGCGTCAGTTTTTCAGCCTTGCAGGCAAACGCACTCCGGGTAAACTTGCCGAACAAAAGAGTGCCCTCGCTCTGCGTACCTATCTGGGAATGTCGGCGGGACGCCTGCCGTTTTTCGAGCAGTTTTTTCTTGGAGGAGCCGAATCGCTGCGGGGCTATCGCGAAGACCGTTTCTGGGGGCAGAATGTTTTTCTTGCTTCTATCGAGTTACGGCAGCCCATCGCCCGCAGTCTCAAAGGCGTAGTCTTTATGGACATCGGGACGACTTGGGGGGGAGATTTCCAGGGGATTCAATTGGAAGGATTTACTCAAACGGGTTTCAGTCCTCATGCCGCTGTGGGAGTAGGCTTGCGTGTCGGTTCACCTTTAGGGTTGATCAGTCTCGACTACGGCTACGGCGCAGAGGGCGGACGCACCCACATCGGCTTGGGACAGAGATTTTAAGAGAATCGTGATCAGGAAGGAAGGAACGGAATCATGTCGGAACCAAAAATCGGTTTGCGAGCGATAGTCTTGGCGTGTATCGCTTTGTGTATTTTCGCCACACTGCAAGGCGCGAATGCCGGACAAGACAAAGGTGGCGGATTAAAAGTCGCCTCAGTGGATGTTCAACGCTTGATTGGCGAATATAATTTGTTCAACAAAAATATCAAGGTGCTTTTGGACAAAGATCAGGCAAATCTGAGTCTACTGCGTGCGATGCAGCAGCATCCGCTTCTGCCCGAAGCAGAAAACCGAATGCTGGCGGATTTGATGGTCGTCGAAACGACGCAGCAAGGCGGATTGAACGCCGCACAAAAAGATCAGAAGCAGAAATTGCTCGATAAAAGCAAGGCGTTGTCTCAAGAATTCATCGAATTGCAACAGAAGAAAGTGATTGATCTTCAGCCCCAAGACAAAGATAAATTGAATGCTTACTATGGGATGCAGACATCTATCGAAGCTCGCCTCCAAAAACTACAGACAGAACTGAACGAAGCCATCCGTGCCGAAGCGAGCAAAAACGAGGGCATCGCCAACAAAACCATTCGCGAGACCATCACGAAATTCGCGAAAGACAAAGGCTATAACATTGTTTTCAGCAATCAGTTCGCATGGTATGCGGAGAGCGACATCACCGAAAACGTGTTGAAAGAACTGAATAAGTAATGATTGCGGAGTGTCCTCTCTCCGTGAGACAGTCTATGGCGAGAGCGGGAGTCGTTTTTCGCCTCGCCCTTGTTTTCGCCTCCGTTACAGTGCTTTGGGGGTGTCGTAAAGTGACGCCTGTCGTGCCGCAGCACTTTGTTCAGATCGATGTGCTGATTCCGCTCCATCCTGCCTATTCTCAAATCGTCTTTCAAGACAAAACCACGACGGCAATCACTGCCTCCGCAGAGACTTTCGCCATGCCGCAGCCCATCGCCACAAAACCGTTGCCGGAGCGTTTTGACGTCGGCGTTCTGGTTCCGCCGAGTATGGCACGAGAACGCGAACAACGGATCGCTTCCGATGCACGACGCTACCTTGCCCTGCTTGAAGGCTCTTTGGCGCGGCGGAACGAAGAGATTTTCGAGCGGGAACAGCGCGTCGGAAGAAAACAAGCCGCTATCGAAATCGAAGTCGAACGATTGAAACGCGAACAGATTCTCCGTGAGCAGTATGAGCGCGAACGTACCGCGTTGGAACGTCAGCGGCAGCCTCTGGAAGTGCGCGGTGTTGTCCTGCGGCGTCAAGAGCGCGTGTGGGTCGGTATGATGCGTTCCGATGCGGCGTTGCAGCTGAACCAAGTCAAAAATCGGATTGCGGCATTTGACAAACAGTTGGAAGACACAGACATTCGCAAAATTCCGGCTTTGATCGCAAAAGGCATGAGCGATTTCAAGAAAGACCGGGAAGCCGATCTGATGCGCCGTTTAGAAAATCGCAAAAAACGGCTGGAAGAGGAGACAGCGAACCGTATCGCCCGCGAACAGTTGCGCCTCGATAACGAATTGGAGTCGATCCCTGAACTGCACGAAGCGGTTTTGTCAGCCTCCGCCCCCGCCGATAAGCCTTTGCCGCCGCTCGAAACCTCCTCTACCGTTCCGTTCACGGCAGCGAAACCGAACCTGCGTGCCGCCCTTTCCCAAGCCCAAACCCAACAGAATATGTCGCGTATAAAGTGGATTGCGGTTCTGCGTGCCGATACGGAAAAAGCCGTTTTGCAAATTGCCGTGCGTGATGGCTGGAAATTGGTTCAGCAGGGAACTCCCAACGCCTCCAACTATACCGCGCAAGCCGCCGACGCTCTCAAATCCCAGTGGAAAAGGGAGTAGGTCATTAGACTTCTTGCAAGGGTCGGGTACAAGAACGTACCCGACTGAAAAACAGACGTCCTGCGGACGAAATTCCCCTGCTTTTCGAGTGCGAAGCACGGCACGGCGGAACGAGACCTGCACGCAGACATTTATTGTTGCTGTCCAAATCTCGTTGCTGACGGTAAGAGCGGGGGTTTTAAACCCCCGTCTGCATAGCCTGCGGCTAACCGTCCTTCGGACGGCACAACCTTCCAACCGTATCGCGTCCGAAGGACGCTTGGCGGAACGCCATACAGACGGGGGTTTTCAACCCCCGGTTAAGAGCAGCAACGAGATTTGGACAGCAACAATAAATGTCTGCGTGCAGGTCTCGTTCCGCCGTGCGTCCTTCGGACGCCAATCCAACGACCCCATGACCTATGAAAGCCGAAATGAGAACAGAGTTGACTTTTCGCATCGGTGAGATTGCTGCATTGACTAGCGGAACCGTTGCCGGTGATACCGAGACGACGATTTCCGGCGTGGCAAGTATTGAGGAAGCGCGGGGCGGCGATCTGGTCTTTGCCGAAAATCCGAAATATATCGCGCTCGCGCTCAAGTCCGGCGCATCGGCGATTATCGTTCCCAATGCGGCACAGGGACAAATCGAAACGTCCAAAACGCTCCTGTTTCACTCTGATCCGCGCCTTGCGTTTGTGCAGGTTTTGGAGGCGTTTGCGCCGCTGTCTGATTTTCCAGTAGGCGTGCATCCGTCCGCGACTTTGGGCGAGGGCGTTGAGTTGGGCGAAGGGGTGTCAGTCGCCGCTCATGTAACGGTGGGAGATCGGACTGTTATTGGTGACGGCGTGATTTTGCGTTCCGGCGTGTCGCTTGGGGCAGATTGCGTCATCGGAAGCCAAACCGTGATTCATCCCAATGTTACCATTTACGACGCCGTAACGATTGGCAAACGCTGTCTGCTTCACGCGGGTTGTGTGATCGGAGCGGATGGCTTCGGCTATATCCAAGTGGGTCAGACGCTTCGCAAAGTGCCGCAGCTCGGAACTGTGGAGATCAGCGACGACGTGGAGATCGGCGCGAACTCTTGCATTGATCGCGCCAAAACCGGCGTGACCTTTGTCGGGCAAGGCACAAAAATCGACAATTTAGTGCATATCGCACACAACTGCAAAATCGGTGCGGCGTGCCTTCTTGCCGGTCAAGTGGGACTGGCGGGCGGCGTGGAGATCGGCGACGGCGTGATTTTAGCAGGACAAGTGGGTATCAAAGATCATGTCACGATTGGAGACGGCGCGAAAATTGCGGCACAGGCGGGCGTCATCGGCAATGTTCCAGCGGGGGCTGTCTATGTCGGCTTTCCGGCGCGGGAATACCGGGAGAAAATGCGGGAGTATGCGGCGTCTGCCCAATTACCCGAAGCCCTCAAACGCCTCCGCGCCTTAGAGAAACGCCTCGCCGCTTTGGAAGCCGAGAAAGTTTGATGGTTGCAAAACAAAGCAATATCGGGCATAATACTTCAACTTATCTCATAGGGCGGATATGATTCTCCAAAATACCATCGCGTCTGCTTTTACACTTTCAGGAATCGGAATCCATTCCGGTAGACAGGGGCGCGTGACGGTTCACCCGGCGGAAGAGAACACGGGACGTGTGTTTCGTGCGGGCGGCATCGAAATTCCGGCGCATTATAATTATGTGGCGGATACGCGCCGCTGTACCACGCTCGGACACGAAGGCACAACAATCAGCACGGTGGAGCATCTGCTGTCGGCACTGTATGGGATGCAGATTGATAACGCCGTAATCGAGGTTGAAGGCATCGAAATTCCGATTCTCGATGGAAGTGCGTTGCCGTTTGTCGAAGCAATCCAATCCGTCGGAATTGCCGCGCAGACCGCCTCCGCGAACGTAATGACTTTGAGCAAGGAAATTCATGTGCGCGGCACATCCGAGATGCACGTCCTGCCTTCCGAGACGTTTTCGATTCGGTGCGCTGTCGCGTTCGAGAATTGGACGGAGGGAACCGCAAACCCGCTTTGTGAGGTAGAAAGTCCTGCTGTCTACGCAAACGAGATTGCGCCCGCCCGTACCTTCGCATTTCAGCACGAAGTCGAGGCACTGCTGGCAGCAGGATTGGCAAAAGGCGGCTCGCTCGATAACGCACTGATTATCACGCCGCCGAACACATTTTCGACACCGCTCCGAATGCCGCAGGAGTGGGCGATTCACAAAATTCTGGACATCATCGGCGATTTAGCGTTGATTGATGCTCGTCTTTGTCTTACATTAGAGGCGGTCAAGCCGGGACACCGCATCAATACCGAATTGGCGGGAATTCTGCTTGAACACGGGCAGGTCGAAAGGAAGGGTTGACACGAACTCATGGAGCATCTGCTGGATATTGAAGACATCCGCGCCTTGCTGCCGCATCGCTACCCGTTTTTACTGGTAGATCGCGTGCTGGAACTGCGCCCCGGCGAAAGTGCTGTCGGGCTGAAAAACGTCACGATCAACGAGCCGTTTTTCACAGGACATTTTCCCGGTCAAGCCGTCATGCCGGGCGTCCTCATCTGTGAGGCGATGGCGCAATTGGCGGGATTGATGATCCTGTCGATGCCGGAACATACAGGCAAATTCGCCTATATCGCCAAAATGGACAATGTGCGATTTCGTATTCCAGTGGTTCCGGGCGACGCGCTGATCATCGAGGCGAATCTTGTTAAAATCCGAAGCACACTCGGCGAAGTCCATATGGTTGCACGGGTCAACGGCAAAGTGGCGGCAGAATGTGATATGACATTCGCCATCAAACCTCCGCCGGAAACTCACAACAACGCACAGGCAAAAATACAGCAGATTCGGGAGCGTATCTCGCAAGAGACCACGCAGGACATCACACACGGCACAGGAGAATTCGCGGATGACACACCCCGCACCATCATTCCCGCACCCCATCACGGACGCAACACCCCTACCCCCGCGCTGGCAGCCACGGGAGACCGTCGTGATTGAGTTGCCTGAACGCACTCACATTCATCCGACCGCTATCATCGATCCCTCCGCCGTTATCGATCCCACTGCTGAAGTGGGACCGTATAGTATTGTCGGTCCCAATGTCACCCTCGGCGCGGGCAGTGTGCTTCATCCGCACGTCGTTGTCGAGCGCAATGTTCGCATCGGGCGCGACTGCCAGATATACAGCGGCTCTGTGCTTGGTGGTCCGCCGCAGGATCACAAGTTCAAGGACGAACAGAGCTGGGTCGAGATCGGCGACAATAACATCATCCGGGAATGTGTGACGATTCATCGTGCCACCGGCGAAAATCAAGTCACGCGGCTTGGCAGTCACAATATGCTGATGGCGTATGTCCATCTTGGGCATAATTGCGAAATCGGCAGTCATATCACGCTTGCGTCGTATGTCGGAGTCAGCGGTCACGTCACCATCGAGGATTACGCCAATATCGGCGGCATTTCCGGCATTCATCAGTTTTGTCGCATCGGCACGCTGGCGATGCTCGGTGGCTTGAGCGGCGTCGTTCAGGACATTCCGCCCTATATGCTCGCCAATGGTCGCCCCGCCCGCGTCTATGATGTCAATGTACGCGGCTTGCGCCGCGCCGGTGTCACGGCGAAGGTGCGCGGCGAACTGCGCGAAGCCTATAAACTGCTGTATCGCTCCAATCTCAACGGTTCGCAAGCTTTGGAGACAATCGAAGAGGAGATCGCGCCGAGTCCCGAATTACAGCACTTACTGGAGTTTATTCGCAATACCCGCAACGGCTACGGCGGACGCGGCAACAATCCCACACCCTTGTAGGGAACAGGGAACAGGGGACAGGGAACCGGACAATTCATAAGAACCACAGGGGACACGGGGAACACGGGGACAATTCAAGAATCCTTGCTTTTGATTTTCGTATTGTCTTTCGTGAATTGATTTTCTTCCTTTTCGTGTGTTTCGTGGATTCAGAGTGCCTTGTCCTACTCCCTACCTCCTACTCCTTACTCCCTCGCACCTAAACCATGAATATCGCGATTTTTTCGGGAGAACTTTCGGGGGATTTGATTGGCGGGGCATTGGCACGCGAACTCAAAGCACTGTGTCCCGGCGTGGATTTGTGGGGATTGGGCAGCAGCGCGATGCAAACGGAGGGCGTAGAACTCCTTGCGGACAGCGCGGCATGGGGAGCGATTGGAATTATCGAGTCGCTGGGCAAAGTTCCGGCGGTATTGCGAATGCTTCCAAAGGTGAAAAGTGAACTCCGCAAACGCCGTCCCGATGTCGTTGTTTTGATTGATTTTGGGGCGTTCAATGTGCGCGTGGCGCGTGCCGCCAAAGAGTACGGCTTAAAAGTCTGCTACGATTTTCCGCCCGGCTCATGGCGGCGTACCGGAACCAAAGGCGCGGAATTGGCGCAAATTACTGATGTGATTGCCGCGCCGTTTCCTTGGGCAGCAGAACGATACAAGGCAATGGGCGCGAATGCAATTTATGTTGGGCATCCGTTGGTGGAGCGCGTCAAAGCGACAATGACCCGCGCCGAGTTTGCCGCACATTTTGATATGGAGGCTTCGCGCCCGATTATTGGGATGCTTCCGGGCAGCAGGAAGCAGGAAGTCGCCCATCTTATGCCCACTCTGCTCGATGCGGCGCGGTTGATTGCGGCGCAGGTTCCTGACGCGCAATTTGTGATTGGCGTCGCGCCCAATATCTCCGAGCAGATGATGGCAGAGTATCTGATCGGGCATCACCATCTGCGCGACAAACTCACGGAAATCTGGCATGAGTTCGCTCTCGATGCCGAAACCAAAATTCTGCGTCCGATTACGAAAACCGCCGAGCGATTGGTGGCGCAGCAGCGTCCGATGCTGGTCACAACTGCGGGGAAACTGCTTCCTGACGATGTGTTGAGTGATCAGCGATATACCAAACAGCATACGGCACGAATGCGTTCTCGCAGTGACAAATTGCCGCCGCCTACAGTTTTGGCAAAGGGCTTGACCTACGAAGTCATGGCGCACAGCGACGTGCTTTTGACGTGTTCGGGGACAGCGACACTGGAAGCGACAATTTTCACGACGCCGATGGTGATTCTCTATCGCGGCTCGAAACTGTTGGAGTTGGAGTACCGTCTGCGCGGGATCAAAAGGGCGATTGTGCATATCGGATTGCCCAATATCCTCGCCGACAAAACCATTGTGCCGGAGTTGGTGCAGGAAGATGCGACGCCGGACGCCATCGCGCACCATGCCTTGAAACTGCTCAACGATTTGGAAGTCAGAAGCACGGCACGGCACGAACTGCACAAGATTCGGACGGCACTGGGCGAACCGGGAGCAAGCCGCAAAACGGCGGAAATTGTTGTAGAATTGGCACGCAAAAAGCCTTAGCAAGAACGTGGGTGGATGGAGTCATTTGTCAGTTTCGGAATTGCCCAATGACCCAACGCCCCAGTGACCCAACGACCTTTATGGACAACGAACGCCGCTTGATCAAATATCTCCGCCCTCACTACAAGACGCTTGTAGCGGGGCTTTTGTGTGCGGCTCTGGTTGCCGCCATCACAGCGGGAATCGGGTGGCTGGTCAAGCAAGCGATCAACGGCATGGTGCAGGGGCGTCCGGGCTTGCTCAATACCATGTGCGTTTTGGTGCTGGCGGTTTTTCTCATCAAAGGAATTTTCTCCTACGGACAGAGTTATCTGCTGTCACTCGTCGCCAATCGAATCGCCACTCAATTGCGCGATGAGATTTTCGCGCATCTGCACTCGCTTTCGCTTTCGTTCTTCAATCGCAAGCGTATCGGCGCGATTATGTCCATTTTGACCAACGATGTTCCGGTTGTGCAAAATGCGGCGATGAGTCTGCGCGATGTGGTTTCCGCTCCGATTACCATTGTTGTGAGCCTGATCGCTTTGTTTTGGTACAGTCCGAAACTGGCACTCGCCTCGTTAATTTTTATCCCGTTTATGGCGGTGGCGATCTCACGGATCGGCAAACGAATCCGCACAATTTCAGGGCGGATTCAAGGGCAGATCGCCGATGTCACCACGATTATCGAAGAGACAGTAGCGGGAGCGCGGATCGTCAAATCGTTTGCAGCGGAGGGGCATGAGGTCTCTCGGTTTCATAAGCAGAACAACCGCACGCTTCTCGATGTGATGTCGGCGGCGCGGAAGTCGGCGCAACTGCGTCCCATCGTAGATTTTATCGGGGCGTTCGGTGTCGCATTGATTTTATATCTCGGCGGCAATTCTGTGGCAACAACCAACGAATATCAGCGTAGAATGCAATGGGAATGGATGCAGCAAAACCCCAATGCGCTCAGCATTCGCAAACTGGATACCTTTCCCAAGCCGCCGGGCGGACTGACCGAAGGCGACCTGATCGCGTTTCTTTATCTGCTCAATGCTGTCGCACGCGCCGCCGGAGATATTGGCGGCATTGTGACGGTGCGGGCGCAGGCACTTGCCGCCGCGCAACGCATATTCGATGAAGTTTTGGATGTGGAACCAGAAGTCAAAGAGAAACCCGACGCGCTGATTGTGGAGCATTTGGAGGGGCATATTCAGTTCGAAAATGTCTCGTTCAAATATAGTCCCGACGATGCCGACAATGTTCTCAAGGAGTTGAATTTCGAGATCAAGCCGGGTGAGGTTGTGGCTCTGGTCGGCGAATCGGGTTCCGGCAAAAGTACACTCGTTGATCTCATTCCGCGCTTCTACGATCCGACGGGCGGACGCATTCTGATTGACGGTCACGACTTGCGCGACCTCGACATCAAGTCGTTGCGTCAGAAAATCGGGATCGTGCCGCAGGAGACGCTGCTGTTTGCGGGAACGCTGCGGGACAATATCGCCTACGGCAATCGCGACGCGACGGACGAGCAAATTTTGAGCGCGGTTTATTCGGCGAATGCGTTTTTTGTCGAGCGCATGGAAAAGGGACTGGAAACGGTTTTGGGCGAACGCGGCGTACGAATATCGGGAGGAGAGCGGCAGCGAATCGCCATTGCCCGCGCCATCTTAATGAACCCGCGCCTTCTCATTTTGGACGAAGCGACTTCCTCCCTCGACGCCTCCTCCGAAGCGTTGGTTCAGGAGGCACTCGATCTGCTGATGAAGGGACGAACCACTATCGTTATCGCGCACCGACTCTCAACAATTATCAACGCGGATCGCATTATGGTGATGGAACGCGGGCGCATTGTCGAAGTTGGAACCCACGATGAACTGCTCAAACGCGGCGGAATGTACGCGCTCCTGCATGGAATACAGCAGCGTCGTTCTGAGATTGACGGATAAAAAAAAGCCCCCTATGTCCGATACCTCCATAACCACAACCAGCGCGGAAAATGCCGCCGAACTTGCCGCAAAAGAGGCACGCGACCAACTCCAAAAAGAGCGGCGCGGGCGACTCCTCGGCGGTCTCATTTATTTCTTAATTCGTAATCTGAGCCGCACCTATCGCCTTGAGTTTGTCAACGCCGAACGCTTGGATGCGAAGGGGAAGGGCGCGATTTTTGTTACGTGGCATGGGCGTTCTTTGCTGCCTGCCGTTGTGTTCCGCAACAAGGGTTATTGGGCGTTGATCTCGTTGTCGCGAGACGGCGCAATTCAGAACACTGTTTTTCAGCGATTTGGGTTTCAGACAATACGCGGCTCTACGGGGCGCGGCGGCGTGCGCGGTGCGCTCCAGATGGCGCGAAAAGTCAAAGAGGGCGGCGTCCTTGCTTTTACGCCGGACGGTCC
>Ga0163154_10001186_pt1 | contig 40511 bp, 21 predicted proteins | sample OliLakLV19MP9P1_FD_148649 | JGI IMG/M metagenome (GOLD analysis project Ga0163154, IMG submission 148649) | Freshwater microbial mat bacterial communities from Lake Vanda, McMurdo Dry Valleys, Antarctica - Oligotrophic Lake LV.19.MP9.P1 | ecosystem: Environmental > Aquatic > Freshwater > Lake >... | reverse complement strand
CCCGCCCACCCTGCCAACATCAACTGCTCCGGCAATGGCAGCATTGTCCGAAGCCATGCTGCGGATCGTTGGTGACAAGACCGGATATCCAGTGGAAATGCTCGATTTGGGCATGGACATGGAAGCCGACCTCGGCATTGACTCGATCAAACGGGTGGAAATCCTCGGTGCGATGCGCGAAGAATTCCCTGAACTGCCGCAATTTAGCCCCGAAGAACTGGGTGAACTGCGCACGTTACAGCAGATCGTTGATTATATGCGCGAACGGGCGGGCGGCAGTGCTGCTCCGGTCGTTGCATCAGCAGCACCCATCACGGCGACTGTTTCTGCCCCTGTGACCGCCCCCCAAAATGGGCATGTCACGGCGGCAGTAGTTGCGCCGGTGCCGTCGTATGTGGCGGCTCAGGTGGTTGCACCTGTCGCGCCAGCACCGACTGTCGCTGTGGTCGCGGACAATGCGCCCGCGCTGGCGGCATTATCGGAAGCGATGTTGCGGATTGTCGGCGATAAGACGGGGTACCCTGTAGAAATGCTCGATTTGGGCATGGATATGGAAGCTGACCTCGGCATTGACTCGATCAAGCGGGTGGAAATCTTGGGCGCGATGCGCGAAGAATTCCCGATGTTGCCGCAATTTAGCCCCGAAGAACTGGGTGAACTGCGCACTTTGCAGCAGATTGTCGATTATATGCGCGAACGAGCGGGTGGTTCTGCTGCTCCTGCCACTGTCCCCGCTGAAGTCGTCGCGGTTACGCCAGTGGTGGTTGAAACCGTCGCCCCTGTAGCAATACCTGCTGTGAATGGTCATAGCGCCCCTGCTGCCGCCCCTGCCAATGATGGTGCCGATCTTGCGGCGCTGTCGGAAGCGATGCTGCGGATCGTCGGGGACAAGACGGGGTATCCGGTTGAAATGCTGGAACTGAGCATGGACATGGAAGCTGACCTCGGCATTGACTCGATCAAGCGGGTGGAAATCCTCGGTGCGATGCGCGAAGAATTCCCTGAACTACCGCAATTTAGTCCCGAAGAACTGGGCGAACTGCGCACGTTGCAACAGATCGTCGATTATATGAAGGAGGCAAGCCGTACCAGTACGGCAGCCCCTTTTGATTTAGCCGACAGTGCGGCACAGTCAGTTGACCGTCAAGGTCAGATTGACGACGCACTGTCGTTCCCGCCATTGCCGGACGGGCATGGTATTGAGCGCAGAGTCGTGACTTTGCGCGGCATCCCCCTGCCTGATTTTCAAGATTTGACCGTCGCGGGGGCGTTGTGTTTGCTGACCGATGATGGTGGTGACGCCACACCCGCGTTGGCGGCGCAATTAACGGCGGACGGTTGGCGCGTGGTCGTGTTGACTTTGCCCGCCGCCCTCGTACCCGTCATGCGCACGGGGGCTGGGCTGGCGCAATTTGCGCAGATTGCTTTGCCAGATTTGAGCGAAAGCAGTTTGCAGAGCGCGCTCAGCGTGATTGCCGAGCAGTTCGGTGCTATTGGCGCATATATTCACGTCAATGGGGTGCGGACGGGGTCGGCAAACGGATGGCATGATGCGGAAAAAGCGCTGGTCAAGTTTAATTTCTTGATGGCGAAACATTTGAAAGCTGTCTTGACGCGCGGGAACCGACAAGACAATCCAGCCGGACGCAAGGCGTTTGTGGTGGTGACTCAGCTTGATGGGGCACTTGCCACGACGATCAAGGGCGGCGCGGGCGCGATTACCGGCGGGCTGTTCGGGTTGATCAAAACGCTCAACTTAGAATGGAACGATGTGTTCTGCCGCGCCATTGATGTTGCCCCCACCACGACTGGCGCGCACGTCGCGCAGATGGTTCTGGCGGAACTTCATGATCCCAACCGGCTCTTGACCGAAGTCGCCTATGGCGCGCAGGGTAGAACGACCCTTTCGGCGCTGGAGCCGCACACCGATAAGGACCGCTAAACCGATGGCGACTCTCAATACCTCTAGTCTATTTTTGGTGAGCGGTGGTGCCCGAGGCATCACCGCTCAGTGTGTGGTGGAAATGGCGCGCCATTTTCGTTGTTCCTTTATCCTGTTGGGGCGCACTGCCTTGAAGGACGCGCCGGCATGGGCGCAAGGGATTAGCGATGAGGGCGAGCTGAAAAAACGCTTGATCGCCGATTATCAGGCACGGGGCGAAAAATTCACCCCGGTAGTGATCGGTAAAGGCGTGAATGGGGTGATCGCGCTGCGCGAAATTCAGGGGACTCTGGATGCTGTGAAAGCGGCGGGCGGCAATGCTGTCTATTTGAGCGCGGACGTGACCGATACTAGTGCCTTGAGCCAAGCCCTCGCGACGGTCCGCCATATGGGGGCGGTCACGGGGATTTTGCATGGCGCGGGCAATTTGGCGGATAAGCTGATCGAGAACAAGACCGAAGCCGATTTCGAGAATGTGTATTCGGCGAAGGTGGAAGGGCTAGAAATCCTCCTTGCGGTAGTGCCGGCAGCCTCCCTCGATACCTTGGTGCTGTTCTCGTCGGTGGCGGGTTTTTATGGCAATATCGGGCAGGCGGATTACGCCATCGCCAACGAAATTTTGAACAAGACCGCTCATCAGTTTAAGCACCAGCATCCCGCGTGCCATGTCGTCTCGATCAACTGGGGACCGTGGGATGGCGGGATGGTGACGCCGCAACTGCGGGCGTATTTCGATCAACTGCATATCAAAGTGATTCCGGTTGAGGTCGGCACCCGCTTGTTGGCGGACGAGTTGCGCGCCCCAGTGGGGGATGCCCCCGTGCAGATTGTGGTGGGAAGCGCGATTCGCCCCCAACCGACCCCCGCCGATGGCAGTTTGCCGACGTATCGCTTGCGCCGCAAATTGCGGTTGAACGAAAATCCGTTCCTCGGCGATCATGTCGTGAACAGCCAAGCAGTCATGCCGATGGTGACGGCGATGTCGTGGATCGGCAATGCCTGTGAACAGATCAATCGGGGGTACAAGCTGGCGTCGTTCAGCAATTATCGAGTGTTGAAGGGCATCGTCTTTGACGAGTCATTCGCTGATGAGTATATGCTGGACTTGAAAGCGATCAGCAGCAACGCCGACGCATTGGTGTTTGATGCGATGATCCACAGCCTGAGCAAAGAGGGCAAGCCGCGCTTTCATTACAATACTCAGGTGCGCTTGATCCCAGAAATCCCCGAAGCGCCTGTGTTTGATCGACCGTTTGAGCTGGTCGTCAGCGCCGAGATCCCCGGTTCCTTGCTTTATGAAGATGGCACTCTGTTTCATGGGTACAGTTTTCAAGGGGTGCAACAGGTCTTGAGTTTGGGCGAAGCGGGCTTGAAGATGCGCTGTCGTTTACCCATAATCGATCAGGCGTATCAGGGACAGTTCCCGGTACAGGCGTTCAACTACTTTATGTGCGATATCGGGCTGCAAAGTATCGGCATCTGGGCGAATCGTTTTTATGGCATGGGCAGTTTGCCATTGCGGGCGGCGGGCGGGGAATTTTTTGGAAATGCTGATTTTGGGCAAGAGTTTTTTGTGACGATGCAGGTGAAGTCGCATAGCCCCACCAACGTGACCGCCAATATCACGCTCCATGATGCGGAGAATCGTATCTACATCACCATTTCGGACTTGGAAGTGACGATGAGCAAGCGCCTGAATGAGATGTTCCTCAAAAATCGACTCCCGGAAACCGTATGAGTCGCACCTGTGAAAACTCAATTTTGATAACCCGATGACGAACAACCTATGAACAGAAATCACACGAGTGAACCTTTCGCCATCGTTGGGTTGTCGTGCCTCTTCCCCGGCGCGACCACCCCCGACGAGTTTTGGCAAAATCTTATTCACGGCGTGAACAGCATCTCTCCGACGACGGAAGAGCAGTTCGGCGTCGATCCGGCGGTTTATTTTGACCCGCAACGATTGAAGCAGGATACGACCTACTCGTTACGGGGTGGGTATGTGCGCGCGAAGATCGATATTCCAGCGGGGATGGATAAAGCCTCGGGCTGGACGCTGTATGTCGCCCAAGAAGCGTTGCGCGACAGCGGCGTTTGGAAACGGCACGAGGTGTTGGCGCGCTGCGGATTGATTTTGGGGAATTTGTCGTTCCCGACGCAAGAGTCGCATATGCGCGTCGCGCCGCTGTATGACCCCGCTTTAGAAACGGCAGTGGGCGAATTGTTAGGGGTGCCCGATTTTCAATTGCAACGCCCGCGAGGGGTGGGCAATCGCACCCTCACCCCACCCGCAGCGGTGGTGGCACAGAACTTAGGCTTGGGCGGGGCGGCATTCTGCATTGATGCGGCGTGCGCCTCGTCGTTGTATGCCGTCAGTTTGGCGTGTGAGTATTTGGCGACGGGCAAAGCGGATTTGATGCTGGCAGGAGCGGTCAGCGCCGCCGACCCGTTGTTCGTCAATATGGGCTTCACCCATTTTGGCGCATACCCCGACGCTGGTGAGAGCCGCCCGCTCGATTCTGAGTCGGAAGGGTTGATCTCTGGCGAAGGGGCAGGGTTGCTGGTATTGAAACGGTATGCCGATGCCCTGCGCGATGGCGATAAAATCTATGCGTTGGTTTCGGGAGTGGGGTTGTCGAATGATGGACGTGGCAAGCACCCGCTGACCCCCAACAGGCGCGGGCAGGTATTGGCAATTCAACGGGCGTATGCCGGTGGGATTGATCCGCGTACTGTGCAGTATGTCGAATGCCATGCCAGCGGTACGCCCTTGGGCGATAAGACCGAACTATCCTCAATGGATGAATTTTTTGGGGGCGTCGGGGCTGCCCCGATGATCGGCGCGGTCAAAGCGAATCATGGGCATTTGTTGACGGTTGCCGGGCTTTCGAGCATGTTGAAGGTCGTTTTAAGTATGCAGCACGGACAGATACCGGCGACCATGCGCGTTGAAAACCCGCTGACCCTCAAGGCATTTGGCGCAGCGAAGATCGTTAGTCAGAACACAATTTGGTCTCAGCGAGAGAAAGTAGCCGGCGTGAATGCGTTTGGCTTTGGTGGGGTGAGCGCACATGTGGTTTTGCAAAATGAGGCAGCATTCATGACACAGGCAACAGTGCGGGGCACGGTCAAACCACAGGATAGCCGCGTGCGGATGGCGATCATCGGCATGGATGCGCAGTTTGGGGGGTGTGATGGGTTAGAGGCATATTCCCAAACGGTGTACGACGGCAAGCAGCATTTTGTGCCCTTGCCCGCCAAACGATGGAAGGGCTTGTCTGAAGATGCGCCGGTGGGTGCGTATATTGAATCGTTTGAGATCGACTTCTTGCGCTTCAAGTTCCCCCCCAAAGAGGACGATCAGCCGACGCCGCAGCATTTGCTGTTGCTGAAGGTGGCGGATAATGCAGTGCGCGATGCCCGTTTGCAAGAAGGCGAAAATGTCGTCGTCATTGTGGCGTTGGGTACTGAATTGAGTTTGCATCAATACCGTAGTCGTCTCGATTTGTCGTGGCAAATCGAAGATAGTTTGCGCCAAGCGGGTATCCAGCTTGCAGACGACGGCGCAAATAGCCAGGATTTGACCGATGTGGTCAAAAACGCGATCAGCCCCACCGGACAAGTGAACCAATACACCAGTTATATCGGCAATATCGTTTCCAGTCGGGTGAGTTCTTTGTGGAATTTCTCCGGTCCGGCGTTTACCTTGTCGGCATCGGAAAACTCGGTGATGAAGGCGCTCGAAGTGGCGGGCTTGCTGCTGCGCGATGATGCCATTGATGCTGTCGTGTTGGGTGCGGTGGATTTGGCGGGAGGTATCGAAAACGTCCTACTGCGTCGCGAGGATACGCCGATCAACAGCGGCACAGCGACATTGAGCTTTGACCAGAACGCCAACGGTTGGCAGGTGGGCGAAGGCGCAGGGGCGGTCGTGCTGCGGCGCGCGGATCGGGCACACGGGCAGGGCGTGTATGCCACGCTCGAAAGTGTCACCATCGTGCCCGGCACCGATGCTGCGGCAGTGGCGACGGCGGCGCAATCGGCGTTGGACGCGGCGGGGGTTCGCGCTGAACAAGTCGGCTTGATGGAAGTCGCCGCGAGTGGCAGCGCGGATCAAGATACGGCGGAGATCGTCGGGCTGAATCAAGTGTATGGTGGGGTACACAGCGCACCGCTCGAATCGGCTTTAACAGCCATCGGTAGCGCCGCCGCCAATATCGGCAACACCGGCGCGGCGTCGGGCATGGCGAGTTTGATCAAAGCGGCGTTGTGCCTCCATCGGCGTTTTATCCCGGCAACGCCACATTGGACGGCACCTAAATTGCCGGAGGTGTGGCAGAAAAATGTCTTTTATGTCGCGCCGACCTCGCGCACATGGTTCCGCACGGGGGCGCAAGCCCGTTATGCGTCTTTGAGTGGGATAAGTGCTGAAGGCGCGAGTACCCATGTGATCCTGTCTGATAACGATGTGATTCGGCAGCAGACGATCCACACCAGCAGCTATCTGCGCGATCAAGCCTTCCGGTTATTCCCGATCAGCGCTAATGACGGGGATGAACTGATTCGTCGTCTTGACTGGTTGGAAAACGCCCTCAACGCGGGCGAGTCGCTGGCGTCGTTGGCACGGCAAGCCTTCGCCGCCTTTGGTCAGAACAAGCCTTACGCCCTCGCGCTCGTCGGGCGGGATCAGGCGGCGCTGCTGCGTGAAATTCAATTGGCGCGCAAGGGTGTGCCCGCTGCCTTTGAACGGTCAGAAGAATGGTTGACCCCTGCCGGAAGTTGTTTTGCCCCACATCCGCTCGGCACGAGCAACGGCATCACGTTCATTTATCCGGGGGCGTTCAATTCGTATCCCGAAGTCGGGCGCGATTGGTTGCATCTGTTCCCTAGCGCGCATGACCACTTGGAGACGCTAACGACGGATTTGTCGGCGCGCAGTGCCGAGCATTACATTTATTCGCGTTGGCTGAAGGTACCGTCTCGCCCCGAAGTTCGTGCTTTCCGGTCGCGATTAACGCAGAACCAAACGGCGATGATGGAATCGGGGACAATGCTGTCGGTGTTATACACCCATGTGCTGCGCGATCTGTTCAAGGTCGAGCCGGATTCGTCTTTTGGTTATAGTCAGGGCGAAGGTACGATGTTTTGGGCGATGAGTGTTTGGCGCGATAGCGATGGTGCCAGTGCTGCCCTGAAAGATTCGGATTTGTTCACGCGGCGCTTGTTCGGGCGTAAGGATACAATCCGCCGTGCGTGGGGGCTAGGCGACGATGTGCCTGATAACTTCTGGGTATCGTATGTGCTTTCATCAACCCCGCTGGAAGTAAGCGCGCAGATCGCGGTCGAGTCGCACGTCTTTTTGACCCATATCAACACGCCCCATGAAGTTGTGATCGCGGGGGATCCGACGGTGTGCCAACGGATTATCGACCGCTTGGGGTGCCCATCGGTGTTGGCTCCGTTTGATGTCGTCACCCACAACGAGATCATGATGGCGGATTTTGAGGAATTTTGTAAGTTGTATCGGTCGCCGTTGCATGATTTCGAGCAGAATGTGACCTTCTATTCGGCGGCGGATTATGAACCGTTGCGTTTAGAGAGCGATTTGATCGCCCGCAGTATTGCCCGCGTCTCGTGTAAGCAGATCGACTTCCCACGTTTGATCGACCGCGCCCATCGGGATGGGTCGCGGGTGTTCATCGAATTGGGTCCCGGCTCGACTTGTACCCGTTGGATTGGGGATACCTTGTCGGTCGATAAGCGCGAGCATCTTAGCGTTGCCATCGATAATTTGCGCTTGGATGACCATACGGCGTTGGTGAAATTATTGGCGCGGTTGGTGAGCCATCATGTGCCGGTGGATTTGGCGCTGTTATATGGTGATGATCCCCAAGCGCAGATCGTCAAGCAGTTGTTGCGAACAATCACCTTGGGGGGTGAACCAGTGCGTGATGTGATTTTGAGCGCTGAAAATCGTCAGCGTTTTGGCGATGCGGCGCGCCCTGCCGCCACCCCTATCGAACGCATCCCTCAACGGTCGGCAGCACCGCTGCCGGTGGGCGCGTCGGATCACAGCATTATGCTCAATAGCCGCACAGCGGGTTTACAAGCGCTGGGGGCGGCATTGTTCGCGCAATTGCATGGCGCGGCGCATGGGGGGGGGACACAAGCGCCTGTCGTTGCCGCTCGTGCGCCCGCGATCCCCGTTCGAGGACAATTGCCGGTTCCGACGACTCGCTATGTCGGGCGTCCCGCGATTTTCGATACCGCGACGATTGATCAATTCGCGCGCGGGTCGATCAAAGCCTGTTTTGGTCCCGAATACGCGGTTTACGATGATCGCCGTGCCCCGCGCATCCCCAACAGCGATCTCATGCTGCTGTCGCGGATCGTTGAAGTGAACGCGACTCGGCTCGATACCAAAGTCGGTTCCAATATGGTGGCAGAATATGATGTGCCTGCCGAGATATGGTTCTATCGCGATAACCCGTATCCGTTCACGCCTTATTCGATGTTGATGGAGATCGCGCTGCAACCGTGCGGCTTCTTGTCGGCGTTCATGGGTCCTACCCTCGCCTTCCCTGAGATTGATTTTTACTTCCGCAACCTCGACGGGCAAGGCAAACTCACCCGTCCGGTCGATTTGCGCGGCAAGACGCTGGTGAATCGTGTGACACTGGTGTCGTCCACAGTGTTGCAGGGGATCATCATTCAGAAATACACGTTTGATCTGTCGCTGGATGGGGAGCAATTCTACGTCGGCAGTTCTACCTTCGGCTACTTCACACTGGCGTCGTTCGCCAGCCAAGCGGGGCTAGACCGGGGCAACCCGCCCGCCAAATGGCATGAGGCAAATACCAGTGCGTCGATTGTGCGTTTATCCGGTAATCGTCAAGCGCAATCGTCCGATGGCGTATTTGGGGAAACCTTCATGGCGCTACCGACCGCGCAACTCGCCTTTTTAGATGAGGCGCTGGTGGATGTGCAGGGAGGTAAGGCAGGGCTAGGGTATATCTATTCGACCACGAAAGTCGATCCCTCCGACTGGTTCTTGTCATGCCATTTCCATGAAGACCCCGTGATGCCCGGTTCGCTCGGCTTGGAGGCGATCATGCAGTCGATCCAGCTCTATGCCCTTCGTGCTGGTGTCGGCGCTTCGTTCGCTGTCCCCCACTTTGAAAATAGCCCCGGTGAGATGATCTGGAAATATCGCGGTCAGGTGTTGGGCGACAGTGGCGCGGTACAGGTGGAAGTCCATATCACCAAAGTCGAGCCGATAGGTGACCGTGTGCAGATTACCGCCGACGCCAGTTTGTGGAAGGGCGCGCTGCGCATTTACGAATTCAAGAATGCCACTGTCAGCGTTATGGAGACTGATTTCCGTTGATAGTGGTGCCAGACCGTTCACCTGCGCGATAATGGCGGACAAAACTCTGGTCTTAACCGCCCAATGAAGCGAGAAAACAGGATATGCAAACAAATAATGCAATCAGCAGCGGGGGATCACAGCGTGCCGCCCGCATGTGGCAGGGAGATATCGGGACAGCGGCATTCGATGATGCTGGCATTCAAGCCTGTTTAAGCCGTCTGGATCAGCCCCTCTATGTGATCGTGGTAGGGGGGCGCGTTGGGGTGACGAACAGCGGGCGCGAAGATCACGCCGGCACGACGCCATTGCTGGCGTCGGCGTTGCCGGTGTCTCCGGATCAATTTGGGGATGCTGGATTTCGCCAGATGTACGGCGTGCGCATGGCATATGCCACCGGCGCGATGGCGAACGCGATTGCTTCGGTCGATCTGGTCGTGGCGATGGGGCGGGCAGGGTTGCTTAGCTCGTTTGGGGCGGCGGGGGTGTTGGGCGCGCGTTTAGAGACGGCGATCCAGCAGGTGCAAGCGGCATTGCCGAATGCGCCTTATGCCTTCAATTTAATCCACAGCCCGAGCGAAGCGGCAATGGAACGGCGCGCCGTCGAGTTGTTCTTGCAGTATGGCGTGAAAACGGTCGAGGCGTCGGCGTTCATCGATTTGACCTCCAACGTGGTCTACTATCGCGCGGCGGGCTTGAGCGCGGATGCCAATGGCAATGTCGTCATCGGCAACCGCATCATCGCCAAAGTGTCGCGCCGCGAAGTGGCACAGCGTTTTATGGAACCCAGCCCCGAACGCTTGCTCCGTCCGCTCGTCGAAGAGGGGCTGATCACCGAGGCACAAGCGCAGTTGGCGAAACGGGTGCCGGTCGCGGATGATGTCACCGTCGAAGCCGACTCCGGCGGGCACACCGATAATCGCCCGCTGGTGGTGATTTTGCCGTCTATCCTCAGCTTGCGTGATGAATTGCAAGCCAAGCATCAGTTTGCGGCACCTGTGCGGGTAGGCGCGGCAGGCGGTATTGGCACGCCATCGTCGGCGCTGGCGGCATTCATGATGGGCGCGGCGTATGTCGTGACGGGATCGGTCAATCAGGCGTGTTACGAATCTGGCGCATCACCCCATACCAAGAAATTGTTGGGCGAAGCGGATATGGCGGATGTGATGATGGCACCCGCTGCCGATATGTTTGAGATGGGGGTGAAGGTGCAGTTGTTGAAACGCGGCACCATGTTCCCGATGCGCGCCCAACGCCTGTATGAACTGTATCGCGAATATGACTCCATCGATGCGATCCCGAAGGATGAACGCGAAAAACTGGAGAAACAGGTTTTCAAACGTCCGATGGAAGATATTTGGCGCGATACGGTGTCGTACTTCATGGAGCGGGACGCGGAACAAATTCACCGTGCCGAGGATAATCCCAAGCGCAAGATGGCACTCATCTTCCGCTGGTATCTGGGCTTGTCGTCGCGCTGGTCAAACAGCGGCGAAAAAGGGCGCGAACTGGATTATCAAATCTGGTGCGGTCCGTCGATGGGGGCGTTCAATGCGTGGGTGAAGGGCACATACCTGCAAGACCCTGCCCGTCGTAGCGCGCCTGATGTCGCCCAACAGATTATGAACGGGGCGGCATATCTGTATCGCATCCAACAACTGAAGATGCAGGGTGCCCAGTTCCCGCCGAGCTTCGAGACCTATTTGCCCCAACAGAACGGCTAACACTTTCATGACCGCCAGCAGCGCGCTGTCCGCCGCGATCACCGCGATTCCGTCGGAATGGGCTGCCTTTGCGCCCGATGTGCGGGTGTGGCGGATCGATTTGGATGCGCCTTGCGCGATCAGTATTTTGTCGTCGGAAGAGCGGGTGCGCGCAGATCGCTTTGCTTTTCCGGTGCTGCGGCAGCGCTTTGTGGGTGCCCACACAGCGCTGCGTTTGATCTTGGGGATGGTGACGGCACGCCCACCGGAGTCGTTGGTATTTGGACAGGGTGCATATGGCAAACCTTTCTTGCACGCGCCGCTACTAGAGTTCAACCTGACGCATTCGGAAGGGATGGGACTGGTGGCGGTAGCGATGCAGCCGGTGGGAATTGATATCGAAGTGGTGCGCCCCATGTCGGATAGGGCAGGGGTGATGGCACAGTCGTTCACAGCGCAAGAACAAGCTGCTGTTGAGGGGTTGCCGACAGCAGCGCAAACGGCGGCATTCTTCCGGGTATGGACGCGCAAAGAAGCGGTAATCAAGGCGACGGGAGAGGGGTTTCGGGCGGTGAAATCCTTTAGCGTCCCTGTCGATGACGGGGAGCCTATGATGCAGGTGGGGTCGCACCGCGTTTTTGATTTACGATTAGCAGACGGAAATTTTCATGCCGCAGTGGCGGTACAGGCACCGAAACCATAAGGGGAAGTGATGATGGAGCGTGAGCAAGCATGGGCAATTGTGTGTGAGTTTGTGCAATCGGATAGTTTGCGCAAGCATATGCTGTCGGTGGAATTTGCGATGCGGGCGTATGCCTTGCATTATGGCGAAGACGCCGATAGCTGGGGGTTGGTGGGCTTGCTGCATGATTTTGATTGGGAAATACACCCGACTCTGGAAGGACACCCGATGGCGGGTGCGCCCATCTTGCGGGAACGCGGGTTGGGGGAGGATGACATTGCCGCGATCTTGAGTCATGGTCCTTTTGGGGTGCGGACGACATTGCGTGAAAAGGCGCTGTTCGCCGTTGATGAATTGACGGGGTTGATCACGGCAGTCACGCTGGTGCGCCCGTCGAAGAATATTCAAGATGTGGAAGCGCGTTCGATTCGCAAAAAGTGGAAAGATAAGACCTTCGCTGCCGGCGTCAATCGCGAAGATGTCGAACAAGGGGCGGCGGCACTAGCGGTTGATTTGTGGGAGTTCCATGTGCCCTTGGTGTTGAAGGCAATGCAGGATCGGGCGGCGGAGTTGGGACTTACGGGCACGTAACGTCTCTGGATGGACACTTCGACAAGAGATCGTAATAACGTTAAACACCTTTTAGCAGATTATGGAGCAAATGTCATTATTTTCTTAATGATCTGTAATGTCATTTTGGGGTATCATGATTGAAGAATCCTTTTGCTGCCGGTTTGAAACCGGGGGGAATTGAAAATGATCGCTCAGTCTGATATTCAAGGTCGTTTACGTTTGTTCCGTTACGGATTGATTGTCGTGGTCGTGGTCACATTTTTTGTCGCATTGTTAGCGCCTTTCACCATTACATCGCCTTATGCTGCTGAGTTAAACTCGTTGGCGGCAGCCGTCGAATCAGCCGGTGGTGGCACAGTAGAACGCATGAATATCCAAATTACGGATTTCTTGCCCCAAGCCTTGCTGTATACGGTTGTCGTGGCTGTCCTTGTGGTGGTGATCTACTTTGTTTACAGCATGGTTTTGAACCGCGCTAAATCCTAAATCGATTTTTCTAATCCCTAAACTTTACGAAAAAGGGCAGATGGATATCCATCTGCCCTTTTTATTGGCATGGTGTTACGTTTGAACGTGGATGGGGGTGCCGATATCAGCGAAGGTGTAAAACCATTCTGCCTCTGGCGTGGGCAGGTTGACGCACCCATGACTCATCGGCTGACCAAAATTGTCGTGCCAATAGGTGCCGTGCAGGGCATAGCCCGCGTAAAAATAGACGACATAGGGCACATCGGGCAAATAGTATCCGGGGCCGGTCATGGTTTGGGCGACATATTTGCGTTGCGCCGTAAAATTGCCTTGCACAGTGGGGGTCGCTGGTAAGCCTGTCGAGACGATGACGCTGCGCACCAAGCGCCCATCTTCATAGGCATAAATGCGTTGCTCGCTGAGGTCGATGATAATTTCGCGTCCAGTGCCGATGCGGGCTTCGGGGGCAGCAGGGGCAGTGGCGAAACTGTGGTTAGCATCGGGCAGGACGTCGGCACCGGGGATGATCAGTTCGATACCCGGCATCACGAGGTCAGCATCGGTGAGATTGTTCCATTGGGCGATTTGCAGCCAACTAATTTCGTACTCGCGGGCAATAGTGACTAAGGATTCGCCGGGTTGCACGATGTGGGTCACGCTGCTATAGGTCGAACCCTGACGGGGGGCACTTTCTTGGGTGCCCGTGCCGGGCTGGATAATCAGCACTTGACCACTATAGATGAGGTCAGGATTTAAGATGTTGTTGAGGCGTGCCAGCGCTTCCAGCGACATTTGGTGCCTACTGGCGATACTGCCCAAGCTTTCGCCCCATGCGACGACATGGGTTTGTTCGGGCGTGCTGGAGGGTTCGACGGCAGAGGCGTCGGCAATTTCAACGGGGACGCTTTCGGTGGTCGCGTCGGTTGCCGTTGCTTCTAGGGCAATCGCGCTGTCGGGTTCGGCAAGAGGGGCAGCATCAGCGCTAGGGATGGTCAAGATTTGCCCAATATCAATGCGCCACGTATTGGCGATATTGTTGACGCGGGCAATGGCTTCTACGCTGACACCGTATTGTTGGGCAATGCGGAATAGGCTTTCGCCGTACTGAACGACATGATTTTGATCTTGGGCGGCGGCAGGCAGTACCAAACTGCATAACAGGATCATAACGATCAAAGGTAGGAACCGACGAATCATGGGGGATAGCTCCTTTGGATGATGACTTCTCATGATTGTAACATGAAAAAAATAACGGATAGCTGTTGTTTGAAAATGGGCGTATGCGTCAAGGTAATTGGGATCTGGTGTGCCGTGCAATTGCCCCAGGACTGACGCATGAACGAGAGTGTGACCCATAAAAAACTGTAAAGAACTAGGTCATCTCTGTGGAGTGTGGGAGCGATTTCCTTTGGCTGTATAAGGGTTTCTAAAGTGCTATACGGGTCATACTTTGTTTCATGCGTCAGCCCTGCTAAACGGACTCGAACCCCTTGACAATCATGTCTACAGGGATAATACTGACTCGGTAAAAGCTTGTTCTTCGCACAAGCAGCGTGTTATGAAGCAGGTTGCTTGTGAATTGAAATAAAGATGTCCTAAAACAGAAAGTAATGCCCATGTCTGCAAAAGTTGTCCCCACCATCCCACTCATGATTCCAGATGTCCCTGAACAGGTATTTGTCAATTTGCGCCGCTTTAACCTGATTATGGGTGTTTTCCACCTCATTCAGGGCATCGCGATGATCGCGCTCAGCTCAAGTTTCGCCATTAGCATCAGCACGCTCTATCTGCGTGCTATCGTTGGCAATGGCACATTCAGCCTGGAGCAAAATCTCCAACCTGCGGGTGACATCCCATTTGGACCAGCGGTTGCGCTGTTTTTGCTCATGTCCGCCGTCGCTCACTTTTTGCTGGGGACGATCCTCTACAAATGGTATGTCAAGAATCTCAAGCGCAACATGAACCCGGCGCGCTGGATTGAATACGCACTCAGTTCATCACTGATGATTGTCTTAATTGGGATGCTGGTGGGTGTTTATGACGTTTCCACACTTATCCTGATGTTTGGCTTGAACGCGATGATGAATCTGTTCGGATTGATGATGGAACTCCACAACCAGACTACGCCCAAAACGGACTGGACGGCATTCATCTTTGGCTGCATCGCCGGGATTATCCCCTGGATTGTGATCGCGCTGTATATCGCCGGCGCGGCGCAGTCGGTCAATACGGAAATCCCTGGCTTTGTTTACGCCATCCTCATCACGCTTTTCATCTTCTTCAACATCTTCGCGCTGAACATGTGGCTGCAATATCGCGGCATTGGACCGTGGAAGCACTACCTGTTTGGTGAACGTGCTTACATCATCCTGAGCCTAGTCGCGAAATCGGCGCTTGCCTGGCAAATCTGGGCGGGACAGCTTCAACCGAATTAAGTGGGAAGTTGAGCGGTCGAAGATGAATCCATACTCAATGAATCACGAAAGTTAAGTGCATCTTGAAGAAGTGACTTGGTTCGGTTAGGTTTTGGTCACCACAACCGCCAAACCAAACCAAGTCGAAGAGAATGATACCGGAATACGCGCTGAATGCGGAAGATGTACGCGGGATGATGGTGGATACGATTGAAAGGCACTTGAGCCTGAGAACGAAAGGGTATCGCTGCTCGACGGTGCAGACGATGAATTTGCTGCTGTCGTTCAATCCACGTCCCGAGCGCAGGTATGCCAGCGCCCGTCCGCCTGCCGGTGCCCACAAATGCTCCTGCGCTTTTTCGACGACCTGCCGCGTGGACTGTTGCCATGGCTCATCGGGTCGATGGGCGTTGCTCAGGGCTGACGGATGAAACAAAAATAAAACAAAGTATGACCCGTATAGCACTTTAGAAAACCTTATACAGCCAAAGGATATCGCCCCTCGTATTTATTCACCTATCCATGGGATTAGGCTCAAAATCTGTGAACTTGAGCCTAAAAAACACATAATGAACCCTATAGGACTGGGGCAAAATGCGGTCTGCACGGGTAGGTGAATAAATACCGCCCCTCCCGCCCCTCAAAGGTATTTATTACGCCAATGTCAGATTAGCGACCCATTCGATGATTCTCCCCGTAGGGACGCGCAACGGCGCGTCCGTTTTCGAGAATACAGTAGCGGACGCGCCGTTGCGCGTCCCTACAATTCGGATATTTTTATAACGTGCGTATAATCTGACATTAGCGTATTATTCACCTATCCATGTGCTTAGGCTCAAAATCACGGATTGTAACTACACACCCCTCACTCTAAATCCCTCTCCCACAAGGGGCGAGGGACTTTCTACTGCGTTTCTCCCCTTCTCCTCTTGTGGGAGAAGGGGTCGGGGGATGAGGGGTAGCTGTGTAGTTACCACGGATTTTGAGCCTAAGAAACACATAATGAACCCAATAGGACTGGGGCAAAATGCGGTCTGCACGGGTAGGTGAATAAATACCGTGATTCACTGAATTTAGTTTTCTACGGTTTGTTATGGGTCAAACTCTCGTTCATGCGTCAGCCCTGGCAATTGCTCATGATGGGGTTTGCCAGTACAATTCATTGGGTTAATCAACCCAAATTTGCTCATACACGGACAAAACTGCCCGATCCTTATGCTGACTCGTACCTACAGAATAGCCGATAAACTCGGCGTAGTCACCCTAAAAAGCAGTCTCGCGCTCATTGATATCACCCTTGATGGGATCAGTGTCATTTGGCGGGCAGTCTTCGCAGTTTTGCGATTGCTGGCGCGCGCGGTCTGGTTTGTCGTCCGCCCGATCTTGACGGTCATCGGCGGTCTGTTTTTTTTCCTATTTCGTCTCGTCTTTGGCACCGCAAAACGTGCGGGTGGGGGTGCGCTTCGGGGGAGCGGTACTGTCATGGCACGGCGGGCGGCGCGTGCTCAAATCGAGTCGAGCATTTCCGAAGATCCGCTGCGCTCCCAAAATCGCACGCTGAGTGGTTTGATCGTCGTATTGCTGGCGGTTTTGGTGGGCGTCGTGTTGTGGGCGACGGGGCAGGCGACGGAAACGAACACCCAACCGCTCAGTGTCGCGCTCGGCGAGGGCTTACCCGTCGCGGTCACCCCCACGAGTTTGTTGAGCGGCGTGCAACCGACGACCGCGCCAACGGCGACCAACTTGCCGGCGGGGCTAAGTGCGCAGGGGAGTATGGCGTATGTGGTGCGGGAGAAGGCACAGACCGATATTTTTGTGATGCCGATCAATGGGCGCACCCCGATTCGTCTGACCAACAATCCAGCAGATGATCGCGACCCGGCATGGTCGCCAGATGGACAACGATTGGCGTTCGCTTCGCGTCGCGATGATAACTGGGAACTTTACATTTACGATACCGCTACCGCCGAAACGCAACGTATGACGACCGACTTGGCGTTTCAAGCGGCACCATCATGGAGTAATGATGGTGTTTGGTTGACGTATGAAAATTATGTCGGGGGCAACCTTGATGTTTTTGTGTTGCGGGTCGATGGGTCGCAAGAACCGATCAGCTTGCCGAGCAATTCCCCGACTCCTGATTATTCCCCGTCGTGGTCACCGGATGGACGGCGGATCGCGTTCGTGTCGCTGCGGGACGGCAATCAAGATGTCTACGTCTTTAATTTTGACGATTCGTCGGTCATCAACGTGACCCGTACCCCCGAACGCGATGAAGATCATCCGGCATGGAGTCCGGATTCGCAATTTTTGGCATATACGGCGCTTGATGCGGGGCAACGTAAAGTGTTTGTGACTTCGCTGAGCGACTCCGTGACGCAAGTGATCAATATCGGCGGGGCACCGTCGTGGTCACCGGATGGGGGGAGTATCGCCGCGATGATCGAAAGCATCGATGGGGCGCAAATTGTGATCAACCCGTTCAGTAGTGGCGGCGCGGCGGCGATTTTGCCCGCACCGACAGGGGCGGCTCAAGTGACATGGACACGCCAACCCCTACCCCCGGCGTTGATCAACAGTGGCGGCTTGCCCGCTACCCTCAGTGAACCTTTATATGTCGAAGAAGAAGATCGGCAAGCGGGGGATCCGCCGTATCGCTGGAACACGATCCCCGGCGTTGAGGTCGAGTATGCTCTGCTGAGCGACCGGGTGAACGACTCGTTTACGTCCCTGCGTGAAGCTGTGAATAACCGCGCGGGCTGGGATGTGATGGGCAGTTTAGATGATGCCTTCTGGCAGATTGATCGCCCACGCCAGCCGGGGGCAGATGCCCGCAGTTGGTTGTTGACGGGACGCGCCTTTGCCTTAACGCGCAGCGGTATCAATGGGTTTCCGGCGTCGTTTGAGGTCATCCGCGAGGAAATTGGCGTGGAGATCTTGTGGCGTTTATGGGTGCGCGTGTCCGAAGATGCCCAACCGGGGCAGCTTGGGGAACCGTTGCGCGCTTTGCCGTGGGATTTTGCCAGCCGCACATCGGGCGATGTCGAGGCGTATGATCAAGGTGGACGCTTAAAAGAGAACGTGCCGAGCGGGTACTATCTTGATTTTACCGAGATCGCGCAGTCGTATGGGTGGCAGCGTGCCCCCGCAGGACGTGATTGGCGAGCCAATGCCAATACCATCAATTATTGGTTGTATGACAAGCGAGATGGACTGACATGGTTGGATGCGATGCGCGAATTGTATACGGAAGGTCAGCTTGGCGGTTTTGTGCCGACTGTCACGCCCAATCGCGAGGCTCCACGCCCGACCGCGCCCGCGCTAGAGATTCAACCATCGGTCGTGCCGGTGACTGATATCCCGGTTGCCGAGCCGACGGCAGCCCCGCCAGAGGTACCCAGTGGTGACAATTCTTTGTCGGGCTAAATGATGGTGTGTGTGTTCAAATTCAGGTAAAGGGGTAAGCTGTGCAGCGTGGTGGTAATGGTGGTATTTCCGCTTTGATCTTGGTTGTGATCGCGGTGGTCGGTTTTGGTGTGTTGTTGGTGTCTAACACCCAACCCGTGACGACTTTGCGCGTGATCGTCCCAACCGAGGCGCGCCCGACCGAAGCGCAAAATGGCTGGGAACGCATTTTGGAGGCGGGCTTTGGAAGTGGCACCACCCCGCTACCGACAATCGCGATCCCGACGCAACCGTTCGTCGCCCCGACACTGGCGCTTCCTGAGGGGGGGCAGAACGGTATTGCTGTCCAAGGCGCTGTTCAAGAAAGTGGCGCGAATGGCAATCTCCAGGTTAATGTCTCGACGCCGACGCCGCCGCCACCGACGGGGGCGATTCTTGCCACGCCTGTACCTTTGACGGCAATTGCGGTCACACGCCCGCCTCAACAATGGGAACCGCCGCCGTTGATTCCGCCGATATCGCGCGATGCTTTGGGGCGCGATCATTACTATTTCGTCCGCCCCGTTGATTCTAATGCCAATAATCGCGGCTTATTCTATTACCCCTATGGATCTGACGGTCCAGACAACAGTTATCGCATCCATTCCGGTTTGGATATGCCCAATGACATCGGTCAGACCGTGCGCGCCGCCGGGTCGGGGACGGTGATTTGGGCGGGGCCGGGTTTCCAAGACACCTTCAGTTATGGCAATACCGTCGTGATTCAACATGATTTCGGGTATGACGGACGGCGCTTGTATACGCTCTTTGCCCATCTTTCGGCAGTGCTGGTGTTGCAAGGGCAGTCGGTGGCACCGGGTGATCCCATTGGTCTGGTGGGCAATACCGGACGAGTATCGGGTCCGCACGTTCACTTTGAAGTGCGTATGAATGCGTCTACGACGGATACTGCGCCGGGATATGGCGAGACCTATAATCCCGTGTTGTGGATGGTGCCTTATGTCGGCACGGGGGTCATCGCAGGGCGGGTGACGGATGCGCGGGGGCGCTTGTTGCAAGATGCTGATGTCACCATCAAGAATTGGGCGACCGGTTTAACGGCGGACACCGTGACGACGTATATTTTGCCGGGGACGGCGGTCGATATGAATCGAGACCCCGTATGGGGGGAAAACTTTGCAGTGGGGGACTTGCCGGTCGGACGCTATGAGGTCATCAGCGTGATCGATGGCACGCGGGTATCGCAGATCGTCAATGTCATTGAAGGGACAACCGCCTTTGTCGAGTTGTCGCCGAGCGTCCCTACTGCCGGGGCAACAACAGAGGGGTCATAAGCATCATGGCATGCTGGTTTTTGCAAGCCCTTTTGGACAAGCAGTCGGTAAGCGGTGGTAAACCGTCAATAGCGCCTGTGCTGTCTTTCGGTTAAACTTACTCTCGTTCTCGCAAAAAGCGAGGCGTTCTTGCAATTGCAAGGCGCACAACATTTCTTAGGAGGATGCTCCCATGGTACGAAGATTCCGGCAGCGGTCGCTGCTGTGCTTGCTTCTGATCTTGGCAATGTCGGTGATGCTCAATGGCGCGTTGGCACAAAGTGATAATCGCGCTTTGACCTCTGGCAGCCCAGTTCAGGGCACATTGGATAGCAGTGCGATTATTCAGACCTATACGATCAACGGTAGCGCCGATCAAGCCTTGATCATCGAAGTGGGAAACGATCTTGGGGTTCCGTTGGCAGTTACGCTGACGAGCGCGACCGGGGAATTGGTCGCACAGGCTGTGGATATTGATACGGATGGGGCAGGGGCATTATCTGCCAAACTCCCAGCTACGGGCACCTTTTACGTCACCGTTTTTAAAGCTGCTGGTGTTAGTTCGATTAGCACTGTCGATTTCACGCTGGTCGCGACGCTGGATATCATAGCGGTTGCGGCACCCACCCTCGCCCCTGCTGCCGAAGCTACGGAAACCGTCGCCAGCCCGGAAGTCACCGAACCTGCGGCGACGATTCAAGTGAATCCCACAGATACGTCGGTCAATGTCTTTGCCAGCAATCAAATTTTGACGCAAAGCGGCATGACGATTTCGCTGCAATGGAATTCGATAGATGACCTTGACCTTGAAGTGCGCGATCCGATTGGCGGTTCATTGTATTGGGAACGCCCAACGGTTGCCAGTGGCGGCGCGTTGAGTCCCAATATCAATCAACAATGTGTGGTTACGACCCCTGAATCGCCGACTGAAACGGCTACATGGTCGCCGGGGGGCATCCCCACCGGTAGTTACGAGCTGCTCGTATACTATCAGCAATCTTGCACTGGCGACCAACCTGCCACCTTTACGCTGAGCGTGAATGTCAATGGCGTCGCGCTGGATGAGGTGCAGGGGACGTTGGGGACAGGGGAAGTCTTCGTGGCAAGCTACGAAGTCAATCAAGATGGTACGGTTGGATTGACGGGATTGAGCGGTATCGTGAGCAATTTCCTGCCCGATAATGTCGATACCATTCTTGGCAATGCCACCCCGATTGAATTGCCGACCTCGCTGGCGGGGTTGCTTGTGAACGAAGCCTCGTACAATGCCTATTCTTTCGCGGGGCGTACCAATGACAGTGTGTCGATCAGCTTGGAATCGACGACTGGTAGCCTCGACACCTTCTTGTTCTTGCTGGATCCATCGGGTAATGTGCTGCAATCGAATGATGATGCCGATATTGGCGTCACCAATTCATTGATCAGCGGGGCGTTGTTGCCCGTTGATGGCACCTATACCATTGTGGCGACACGGTATGGCAAGCGCATCGGCGGTACCGAAGGCAACTACAACTTGACGATCACCAGCCAAGTCTTGAACCTGCCGGAAGCGTTCTTGAACTTGCCGCGTGGTTCACTAGAGCTTCGTTTGTTGTGGAATAACGCCGCCGATTTGCAATTGTTGGTGCGTGACTCGGCAGGGAACGCAGTTTTTGATGATGTGCCGGAAATCCGCAGCGGGGGACGGTTGGCGGCGCAGGGCAATGTCAATTGCCGTGTCAGTGTGGAGACGCCCTTCTCATATATCTATTGGCCCACCGAAATCCCGCCGCGTCCCGGCGTCTATGAGGTTGAAGTGTGGTATCAGAGCGCTTGTAACGACACGACCCCCGTTGCCTTTAGCTTGTTTGGGAATTACAACGGGCAGCAAATCTTTAGCGATGCTGAACGCCCGCTAGAAGGTGAACGCTACCTGACCAGCTTTACGATCAACGCGGATGGCACGGCAGAGCCGAGCGATGGCGGAATCATCCGGGGTGCCAGCGACTTGAACTATGCGGGCGAACTGGGGACGGCGGTCACGCTGGCGGCGGGTGAGGCACGCAGTGGCGTGGTGACGCAAGACAACAAGTTTGATGTCTACACCTTCACCGGCAATGCTGGCGATGTTGTCAATATCGCCATGAACAACACGTCGGGCACGCTTGATCCGCTGTTGTATGTGCTGGATGCGGCTGGAAATTTGATCGCCGAAAACGATGATGCTGTGGCTGGCGAAAATACCAATGCCTTTATCGCTAATCTTGCCTTGCCAGCCGACGCACAATACATTATCATAGCAACTCACTTTGGTGGTCGTTATGGTGGCACGACAGGAACCTATACACTGAACCTGACTCGGCTGAATTAAGCTGACTGGGTGAACCAAAGGTAGTTTGCCAACAGTTGATATCAACATGAGAGAGCAGCCCGCCAAAAACCATTGTAATGGGTCGGGCTGCTCTACACCTTGTATCCGCAGTGATTGCCGGTCCGCAAGGTACTTTGAAAGCTAACGCACCTATGAATTTACGCAAATTACTGGCGGGCATGATCATCCTTGTGTTTTTGGTTGCTGCCTGCTCTCCACCCCCGCCCTTGCGTGACGCCACCATGTTGGCTGATGATAGCCTTGTAACGTCCGACGAAGGGTGTTCGGCACCCTGTTGGCGTGGGATTATCCCCGGCGAAACTGCTTGGCGCGATGCCCTCACGATCATTGAGGATGATGACTCCCTGCGAAACATGGAAACCCGTAGCGAAGAAAATTCGCAGGCGGTTGTTGCCGAGTGGCAACAACTCGATGGTGGCGCGTGCTGCCAGATGGTTTCGCTAGATGGGGAAACAGTAAATTTGGTCTTTCTGCGGTTAGCGCCTAATCTCACGGTCGGTCAATTGATCGCGAGGAATGGTGTGCCCGCTTATGTGCTAGGAACTCCGATTTCGGATGATCAAGCTATCATTAACTTGGTGTATCCAGAATTGAAGACGATCATTTACACATTTGTCGCGGGTATAACCGGGATGCTGAGCGCAGATAGCGAGATCATCGGTGTATTGTACGTGACGCCGGAAGATATGGAATTGCTGCTAAAGACCAGTAATTTGAATGTCTGGGAAGGTTACGAAACGTACCAGTATTATGATGAGGGCGAGTTCGAGATCACGCCAAGTGTAACGCTGACGCCGACAGCCAGTCAGTAAAAACGATGCGGAATTCAAAAGGGTAGGGTATTTTTCAAATGAGTCAGGAACCACAGGGCGCAACCCCCAAAACCATCGATAATTTGACCGTATCGATGGCACTGCAAGGCAAGGTCAAGCGTATTGAACTGTACGGCGCGTTTGTTGATGTCGGCGTAGGGACCGATGGCTTGCTGCATATTTCGCAGCTTGGCAAGTCCGATGTCCGTAACGTGGAAGACGTGGTCAAAGCTGGCGATACGATCACCGTGTATGTCCTCAAGGTCGATAAGGCAGCCGGACGTATCGCGCTGTCCCTCGAAAAGCCCGCCGCCGTCGCATGGGATACTATCCGTGAAGGCGAAACCGTCGTTGGCAAGGTCGTGCGCGTCGAGCAATTTGGCGTCTTCATCGATTTTGGCGCAGAACGCCCCGGCATGATTCATGTTTCGGAATTGGCAAGCGGTTATGTCAATTCGCCGGAAGATGTGGTCAAGATGGGCGATGAGGTGACTGCGCAGGTCATCAAAATCAACCGTGGCAAGAAGCGCATTGACTTGAGTATCAAGAAACTTGAAGAACGTGACAACGCGAAAGCCGTTGCCGAAGTCGCTCAAGATGATGCCGAGATGATGACAGCCATGGAAATCGCCATGCGCCGCGCGATGCAGCCGGGTGATATTCCGTTGCCCGACAAATCGGAACGCCCCAGCAAGCGTGAACGTACCCCACCTAAGAAGCGCGATAGTGGCGCAGGTGGTCGTCGTGGTCGCGGTCGCGGGGACGACGATATGGAAGAAATTTTCGAGCGTACCTTGCGTAACCACAAAGGCTAGTCGGTCTAAGCGCTGGCTTTCTGTCTTGGCAATGTGGGATCGGTGCGCCTGAGTTAAAACTATCAAGTGCCGAAGATGATGAAGTATCTTTTATACTTTGTCACCTTCGTTGCTTTGTAGTTTTTTGATTCCGGGGGGACTACTTTGCCACCATGTCGCAAATCTTTGGGGAAGGTGCCAACAGCGCGTGAATTTTATTCACGCGCTGTTTTTATTCGTGGGCATTATTTTTAGGCGGGTTGGGCGGTGAAGAACTGGCGATACACACGCACGATGGAGATACCCAAGCCTAAGCCCATCAATGTGTGGGCGGATAAACACCAAGGACACAATGCCTGAATCCACACGACCGAGGCGAAGGTCAAATAGCAGTGGAACATAAATCCAAATAGCCCCAAGCCAAAAATGAGAAGGCTGCCATATTCCTTCAAGAAGCTGACACGCGGTTGCAACAGCAAAATTGAGAAAATGACGATGTGCAGCCCAAAGCCGAGATAAGCGACGGGAATGCCAATGATCGTGGAATAGACACTATTGGTGACCACTTCACAATTGAAGACGCCTCCTGATAGACAGGCGGTCGCAACATTCGTGAAGCGCGAGTAGGTCAAATAGCCTGTGACCAAGAGCGCCAGCACTTCAAAGACGATGGCGAGATGACGGAGGGTAAATTGCCGTTGGGTTTTGCTTTCAGAAGGGTTCATAAGGTTGCTTGTGGTCATCATTATTGCCCTTATAGTGGAATGCGAAAATTGGGGTGCGTCGTCGTTTATGGATATTGTACCTGTCGGTTTCTGATGTTATGAAGTGCTAATCAGCCCTAAGATGTAAACAAAATGTAATCTTTGAGGACGCGCACGGGCAATGGGGTGCCAGCGGCGATCTCGTAGGTGTCTTCTGGGGCGATCACGAGTCCATCCGCCAAGACCATCGATAGCAATGCCCCTGAACTTTGGGTACCTGTCAGTTTGGCGTACCAAATGCCATCATCATGATGCAGTTTGACGCGGAAGTAACTGCGACGACCATCATTCTGGAGCGGTTCCTCAAGGGTAGCGATGATGGTCGGCAGGGCGTCAGTACGCTGGCTCATTTTTAAGAGCGTCGGGCGCACAAAGACATCAAACGTGACCATTGCCGAGACGGGATTGCCGGGCAAGCCAAAGAAGGGGATGTGATCTGCCCCTAAATATCCATATGCCAAGGGTTTGCCGGGGCGAATGTTGACGCGCCAGAAATCAACTTGACCGAGTTCGGCGAGGACGGCGCGCACGACATCGAAGGCACCGACCGAAACGCCGGCAGAGCTAAGGATCAGATCGGGGGTGAGCGCCAGCGCTTCACCGAAGCGGAGACGGACATCTTCGAGGGTGTCGCGCGCGGTGGGGACGTGCAGGGCTTCGCCGCCATAGAGCGCCACCAAGCCGGCAAGGGTGTAAGCGTTGACATCGCGGATTTGCCCCGCTTGCAAAGGCTGATCGACCTCCACCAGTTCATCCCCAGTGCTGAGGATGGCGACCCGCGGGCGGCGAACGACAGGCACTTGTGCTATCCCTAGCGCTGCGAGGACGCCCACCTCTTGGGGACGAAGCTGGGTGCCGGCTGTGAGCACGGTTTGCCCGGCGACGATATCTTCACCCGCAGCGCGGACACTGCTGCCGGGACGGACGGCATTGAAGATGCCTACCGAGTCGGGCAGGGCGCTGGTGTCCCCCGCAAGGAAGTGGTGATCGGTCGCTTCGACTGGGACAACCGCGTCCGCGCCTTCGGGCATGGGGGCACCCGTCATGATGCGCGCGGCTTCACCAGCGCTGAGAGGGCGCGCCGCCACGCTGCCAGCAGCGATATCCATCACCAGCTTGAGGCGGGTGGCGGAGTCTTTCGAGGCGTGCGCGACATCAGCGGCACGCACGGCAAAACCATCCATGCTGCTGTTGGCGAAGGGCGGGATGTTCAGGCTTGCCGTGATCGTTTCGGCGAGAATGCGGTCATAGGCTGCGCCGAGGGGAATCTGTTCGACTCCCAAAGGGTGGATATGTTCTAAAATGCGGGCAATGGCGACATCAGGATTCAAGAGGTCGGGCATAAGGTTTCCTCATTCTAACGATATGTTGGTTAATTTTATAGAAAATTGCGCTACAATGTGGATCATGATTCGTTAACGTAGTGATCACAAAAGCTTATGACTGAGATGATCGCAATGATTTCTGGTGTCCAAACGCTGTTGGATGCACTGCCCGATCTAACCCCGAACGACCGATCCTTGATCGAACGCGCCTATGCTAAAGCGGAGAAGGCGCATGAAGGGCAGGTGCGCAATAGTGGTGAGCCGTACTTTACCCATTGCTTCAACGTCGCCAGCATCCTTGCCGAAATGAAACTTGATTCAGAAGCGATTGCAGCTGCGCTCTTGCATGATGTTGTCGAAGATACGGACATCCCGCTGGATGAAATTCGTGCAGAATTTGGCGCTTCGGTCGCGCTGATCGTAGACGGCGTGAGCAAGTTGCGCAATCTGCCCGTCAAAACCGATGTGGACAGTAAGCGCAATAAAAATTCGGCGGATCGCAGCAATGAAAACATCCGTAAGATGGCACTGGCGATGAATGATGATGTGCGGGTGGTCTTGGTGAAGCTGGCAGACCGGATGCACAACATGCGCACACTGGGCTATACCCCTGTCGAAAAACAGAAACGAATCGCCAAAGAGACACTCGATATTTATGCACCGTTGGCGAATCGGCTGGGGATATGGCAGTTTAAGTGGGAACTGGAAGATCTCGCTTTTCGCTATCTCAACCCCCAACAGTATCGCAATATTGCGGAATGTATCGATGAGCGGCGGGCAGATCGCGAAGCCTTTTTGCAAGGGATCATCGATAAATTGCGGGCAGAATTGGAGCGCAACGGCATCCATAACCCGATCATCAGCGCGCGCCCCAAGCATATCTACAGCATTTACCGCAAGATGGAACGCAAAGATTTGCCCTATCAGGAGATTTACGATGTCCGGGCGGTGCGCGTGATCGTAGACTCGATCCCCCAGTGCTATCATGTCTTGGGCGTGGTTCACAACTTGTGGCGTCCGGTGCCGGGTGAATTTGATGATTATATCGCCGCGCCGAAGGAAAACTTCTATCGCAGTTTGCATACGGCAGTGCGCGAGACCAATGGCAAGACCGTCGAAGTGCAAATCCGCACCATGAGCATGCACGAACATGCTGAATATGGCGTAGCGGCACACTGGCGTTACAAAGAAGGGCGCAAAGGGCATCAGCGTGATGCTGCTTTTGAGGAACGCATCAGTTATATCCGACGGTTGATGGAATTTGGTGGGGAAGCACGCGACGCGACCGAATTCGTCGAGAAGATGAAAACGGAGGTTTTTAAGGATCGGGTGTATGCGTTTACTCCCAAAGGCGACATCATCGATCTGCCGTATGGAGCTACGCCCATCGATTTTGCCTACCACATTCATACGGATATTGGGCATCACTGCCGAGGGGCGAAGGTTAACGGGCGTTTGGTCAGCCTCAGCCATGCTCTAAAGACGGGGGAACAGGTCGAGATCGTCACCCAGAGTCGCGGTGGTCCCAGTTTGGATTGGCTGAATCCCAATTTGGGGTATGTGGCTACCGAGCGGGCGCGCGCCAAGATTCGCCATTGGTTTCGCAAGCAAAACCGTGACAAGCATGTGGTTCAAGGGCGCGAGGTGTTGGAGCGTGAATTGAAACGCCTCGGCATCCTCGATACCATGCCACTGGAGTCAGTCTCACAAGGGTTTCATATCGAACGGCTGGAAGATTTCCTTGCGTCGGTCGGCTCGGGCGATATCAACGGCGCACAAATCGCCAACCGTATCCTCGAAATGGAATCAAGCGCGGCGGCGAAAGCCGATGAGCGGTCGTTGTTGGTAGAACGCCCGCCCAATGCGCCATCGAATGGCGTGGGCACGGGCATCAGCATCTTGGGGTCTAGCGGGTTGCTCGTCAACATGGCGCGTTGTTGTAAGCCCGTGCCGGGGGATACGATCATCGGATTTACCACGCGCGGGCGGGGGGTGATGGTGCATCGTGCGGACTGCCTCAATGTCACCACCGAGACTGAACGCTTGATCGAGGTGACGTGGGGGCAAGAGGACGAGACGAAACAGTATGCGGTCGCGATTGAGATCGTCGCGTATGATCGGAAAGGATTGATGCTGGATATCAGCACGGTGATGGCGGACGAAAAGATCAATATGACCTCGGTCAATGTTTCGACCCGCCAGAACATCGCGACTTTTCATCTGACGATTGAAGTCAACAGTCGCGAACAGCTTTCGCGTATTTTGACCCGTATGGAGATGATCCGAACCGTGTCTGAAGTGCGGCGACGCAGTATGATTTAGGATAATCCCCGAAGGCAGCGTATAGGGGTAGTTGCGTTTTTTCGTAACTACCCCCACCACAAGATAGTGTTTTCCCCTAGGATGAAGTGCTGTTCGTGAAAATTGTAAAATCCCGCCATTATTAATTGTCAACGCGCCGAAATCTGGTTATAATTTCTTAATAGTCCGCTAAAGAATCGCGGTTTATAAGAATAATTATGTTGCTGAAACTCATCAGTGCGCCACTGGGGGATAGTATGCGTTTGTCAACGGTTCGGAGCCTTGTCGATAGTCAGTACCAGAATTTGCCTGCGACTGTGCGCGTGGTGGTCATCCACCCCGATGTTCGCGCGCAGCCCATTGTTTTAGACAAAGTGCAGCACAACGCAATCTATGTTTGTTTGCATGGGCGGGAACTCCCGTTTGAAGTCATGGAAGCACGTTTTAAGGAGGGAGTGTCGTCACAAGGGTATTCTGAAAAAAATCAAGGTAGTTATGATGTGGTCATTGATGAAGCTGACCGTGCAATCCCTGATGAATTAGTGATTTTTCTGAAGTGGGTGCTGGCACGTCCCGATGTGGGGCGTATTTTCTTGTTTACACGTCAGGTGCCGATGGCAGTTATCGCCGACCAGTCCTTATGCGATCAAACTGCTTTCTTGCCCACCCATACCCCGTCGCTGTGGTGGGATCATGCCGCGCGGCGGTCGTTGCCGTCGCTTGTAAATGTCCATGCCCTAAGTTTGGGGCATGTGGTGATGGATGGGCGTCTTGTGACCGCGTGGGATGGCGTGTTGCCGCGTGCTTTGTTTTTTTACCTAATTGATAAGGGTATGGCAACTCGTGATGAGATTTTCCATACATTTTGGCGCACGTTATCCCCGAAGGACGCCACCAATGTTTTTCATGTAACCAAGCGTAAAATGTCCGAAGTGTTGGGCGTCACGCTGACCGACTACAAGATGGGATATTATCAGGTTTCGCCTGATATCCAAGTCTCTTATGATGTCATTGCTTTCAACCAGTGCTATATCGATAGCCAAAACGCTGACCTCAAAGAGTCTGTGGCATCGCTTGAGCAAGGGATATGGTTTTATCGGTCAGACTATCTGGCGGATCTAAAAAACGATTGGGTGGTCACGCGGCGGGCTGGGCTGCGCGCGACCTTCAATGATATGTTGGTCGCCTTGGGCAAAGCCTATCAGCTACAGGGGCGGGTGCCAGAGGCAAACGCCGCCTTTGTACGAGCAGCGGCGGTCAACCGTTTGCGGGAAAATACCGTTGAACTGGTGATGACGACAGCGCGCGAGATCGGGCGTCAAAGAGAGGCATTGGGCGTGTATGCGTTGTTGCGACAGACGCTCAAAGAGAAGATGAACATGCAACCGACGAGCGTCTTGGAAACATTGGCAGCCCAACTTGAGGCGGATTTACGATAGGGCGTTCCCTCATGAAGGCGGGGCGCAAGCCAGTGCGCCCCGCCCGAAAATTGTTATTCGAGCGCGGGCTTGAGTTCGCGCAAAGCTTTGACATCGACGACACCGACCACTTTTTCATCGGGGGCGAGCAATTTTAGCGCGATGTCGCCGCGTTTGTCACGGCGTCCTTGCGGTGCTTTGTCCACACCAAGCGTGATGGCACGTGGTTGGCTGGTCAAGAAGGTCGCCGAGTCCTGCAACATGCCGCTGATAGCGGTTGCGACTGCATCGCTGGCGGGCAACAGTTTCATATTCATATTGACTACCCCCGTGCCGGCACGCCCTTGTGTCGGATATTCGCTGATGGGAGTGGCTTTGGCGATACCGTCACGAGTCATGGTGAGCAGGTAGTGGTCGGGTTGAATGGTGAGCGCGCTGACGATGCGGTCATCAGGATTGGCGAGCTTGATGCCGCGCATTCCACCCGTTCCGAGAGTCGTCAGGCGCACATCGGTTTCTTTGAAGCGGATGGCTTGTCCTTGTGCCGCGACCAAAAGCAATTCATCTTCACCGCTGGTTTGCAATACCCAGCCGAGACGGTCAGTGTCGTCAATATCCATGACTTTGAAGGTGTTGGTCATCATGCCGGGCAGATCATCAATTTGCAACCGTTTGACTTCGCCTCTTTCGGTGGCGAAGGACAACAAACCAGAGTCGGCAGAACCAGACAGGCTGATGAGGGCGCGGATATCCTCCCCATTCTTAAAGGCAGCGATTTCGCGGAAGGGTGCGCCTTCTGCTGATTCGCTGAGTTGGGGGATTTGATGTGCGGGCACGGTCGAGCAGAAGCCATTGCTGGCGAATAGATAGATGATCTGAGTGGAGTCAGAAGCCACTATGAAGCGAGGGGGGTCTTCGATCTGCTCGGTGATTTTAGGCATGGTGTCGTTGATGGTGCGCCCGATTCTGCCGCCAGCGGTGAAGACCACCCACGTTTTTTCTTGAGGCAATAGGAGCGACTCGACGGTGATCGTCTTTTGGGCGATGCCATCGGCAATGATGGTGCGACGTTGGTCGGCATAAGCCGACTTCATCATGCTGATTTCTTGCGAGATCACATCCCGCACTTTAGTGTCATTTGCCAGCACACTCTCCAGATAAGCGATTTGGCTGACCTTTTCAGCATATTCTTCCTCGATTTTCTTGCGCTCTAGCGCCGCTAAACGGCGCAACTGCATATCGAGGATGGCTTGCGCCTGTGCTTGACTGATGCTTAAGAGTTTCATCAAGTTATTGCGGGCGCTATCGGCATTGCGCGAACGGCGGATGGTGGCGATCACTTCATCCATCGCATCCATTGCTTTTAACAAGCCCTGCAAGATGTGCGCTCGGTCGCGGGCGCGTTGTAATTCAAAGGCACTGCGGCGGCGCACGACCACAATGCGGTGATCGAGGTAAACGCGCAGCGCTTGTTTTAGGGTCAACAAGCGTGGCTCATTGTTCACCAGCGCCAGCATGATGATGCTAAAGGTATCTTGCAACGGGGTGAGCTTGAAGAGACGTTCCATCACAGCGGCGGGATCGACCGCTCGTTGTAATTCGACCGCCAAGCGTAAGCCTTGCCGGTCCGATTCATCGCGCAGATCGGCGATGCCTTCCAGCCTGCCATCACGCACCAACGACGCGATCCGCTCCACCAGTGCCGATTTATTGGTTTGATAGGGTAGCTCGCTGATGACGATCCGCGCTTTACCTCGCCCCATGTCCTCGATATGGACTTTGGCACGCATGGTGATTTTGCCGCGTCCGGTGGCATAAGCGCTGACGAGTGAGTCATCGCCGGTTTCGGCACCATCAGCATGACGATAGACCAAGCCGCCCGTCGGGAAATCGGGACCTTTGATGAATTGCATCAAATCTTCGACGCCGATATCCTCAAGGCGTGCCCAGTTGTTTAACATGTAGATTAGCGCGTCGCAGACCTCGCCGAGGTTATGGGGCGGGATGTTGGTGGACATGCCGACAGCGATGCCAGACGCCCCATTGACCAACAAATTGGGAATGCTGGCGGGCAGCACGGTCGGTTCGGTGAGTGTGCCGTCGAAGTTTTCGGCAAAATCGACGGTATCCATATCAATATCGACCAGCAATTCTTCGCCGATCTGGGTCATGCGGGCTTCGGTATAGCGCATCGCTGCCGCGCCGTCGCCATCGACACTGCCGAAATTGCCTTGACCGTCGATTAATGGAAAGCGCATCGAGAAATCTTGCGCCAAGCGAACAAGGCTTTCGTAGACGGCAGTATCGCCATGAGGGTGGTATTTTCCTAAGACTTCACCGACGATACGGGCACATTTTTTGTGCGCGGTATCGGATCGCAAGCCCATATCGTACATAGCGTAGAGAATACGTCGGTGAACCGGTTTCAAACCGTCACGCGCATCGGGCAGGGCACGCGCTACAATAACGCTCATGGCGTAGTCTAAATAAGCGTCGCGCATTTCTTGGCTGATATTGACAGGTACTACAGTCGAAGCAGACATGCATTCGTCCTGATGATAGGTGATATAAACATGAGTTTTTCAGGGAGTCGCACGATCATTCTAGGGATGAAAGAAGCGTGTGTCAACCGAAGAAACACATGTTCTATTATAGCATGGGAATGATGTCCATGCTTGCCCCAAGTTCACAAGTAAGCTATCTTTGTCCAATGGCAAAGTAGGAAAAGAAGGTCTTTATGAAATTTCATCACACCAGAGGCAGTAGATCGGTGCTGATTGTGTGTTTTGCGGCGTGTTTGACGGCGTTGATTTTGGGGGCGTGTTCGCCTCAAAACTCGATAGCGGTCTACATCACCCCCACACCAGCATTGCTGGCGACGGTTGATAAAATCCCCACTCTTGACTTGGCTTCAGCAACTGCCGAGCTTGAAGACATCGAAAACTTTGCCAGTGCCGCCCAAGTGCAGGCAACCGTATCACCGACCTTAAATCGGCAACCCTTGGCGACGTGGTTGGGTCCGGTGATTGGTCCCGGCTATCAACTGCCGCCGACGGTTCCCGCAGAAACGCCCACTCCTGAACCAGTTGTGCCCGGCGAGACGGCTGCGCCGATGCCCACTGAAGCCTTAGGGACGGCGCGTTTTGCCGATACCTTGCCTGACCTGAACCGTGTGCAAATGGGTATTCAACTGGATGCCAATTTGGAACAGTCGGATTGGGATGAAGCGATGTATCGCTTGAATGAACATTTGACCGTCGGTTGGATCAAAATTCAACTGCCATGGCGGGATGTCCAACCGAATGGGGCGGGGGAACTTAGCACTTTTTGGCAGCGCACGCGCTTGTATTTGGAAGATGCTGACCGACGCGGATTTCGGATCTTCTTGAGCATTGCCAAAGCGCCTTTGTGGGCGCGTTCGACTCAAAATGAAGATGGTCCCCCTGATGATCCCGCACAGTTTGCGGCATTCTTGACGCAGATTATGGGCGAAGTCGGAGGGATTGTCGATGGCATTGAAGTTTGGAACGAGCCGAACCTGATCCGCGAGTGGCGGGGCAATATTCCCTTCACGGGGGGCGGGTACATGCAGCTCTTTGCTGCGGCTTATCGCGCGATCCGGGCGGTTTCGCCGACGATGCCGATCATCACTGCGGGACTTGCCCCAACGGGCAATTCAGAAGGCAGCCGCGATGATCGCAGCTTTATGCGGGAAATGTATACCGCTGGCTTAGGCGCATACGGAGATATTGCAGTAGGCGCACACCCGTACAGTTGGAATAATCCGCCGGAAGCCAATTGTTGCGGCACCAATGGCTATGATGATGATCCGCATTTCTTTTTTGGGGATAATATGCGCGATTACCGCCAAATTATGGTGGAAAACGGGCATACGGATGTGCAATTGTGGGTGACGGAATTTGGATGGCCCACATGGGATGGTTTCCCGGGTTCGCCATTCGAGGATGGCAACGACTGGATTTTGCGCAATGATGTCTGGGATCAGGGCAATTACACCATTAACGCCTTTGTGATCGGGCAAGCGCAGCCCTATATCGGTCCGATGTTCTTATGGAATTTGAATTTTGCCACCCTTGAAGGTTTGATCCAAAATGGGGATGAACGGGTCGCTTACAGCTTGGTCGTCCCGGGCGTGGGTGGCGATGTGATTGTAGGTGCGGATACGTTGACGGAACGCCCGCTGTATTGGATGCTGTATGACGCCATTCGTCCAGAAGTCAATCTGGATACCTATGATTAACGATGAAATCGGGGCACAGTGGAACACTTGATGGAACGAGTCTTGATCACGGGCGCAAATCGGGGCATTGGGTTGGCGCTCGCCGAGGCGTATTTGCACGATGGGGCGCACGTCTTTGCAACAGCGCGTAAGCCAGAAGAGGCGCACGCCCTCCATCGTTTAGGAGCGGCACATGCTGGACGTTTTTCCCTGTTGCCGCTGGTGGTTGATAACCAAGCGAGTATTGATGAGGCATTGGCGCGGGTCAGTCGGCAAACAGACGCGCTCGATATTTTGTTTAACAATGCGGGTGTTTTGCCAGAGAATGATCTTCAATCATTTGCTGGCATCACCTTTGAGACGATGATGGACACCTTGCGCGTGAATACGGCGGCTCCCCTCATGGTGGCACAGGCATTCGCCGATCTCTTGGCAAAGGGGGACTATCCGCGTTTGATCAATATTTCTTCGGGCGCGGGGTCGATTGCTGAGCGGCAAAGTGGCAGTTGGTATGCCTATAACACCAGCAAATCGGGCGTGAATATGGTGTCGCGGCTGTTAGGATTTGAACTGGGCGCGCGGGGTATTATCGTCATTGCGCTTAATCCCGGATGGGTGCAGACGGATATGGGCAACATGGGCGGACGACATGCAAATCTGACGCCCGAATTTTCTGCCAGCAACATTAAAAAGACCGTTGCCAGCTTGGGCACAGGTCACGCCGGGGCATTCTTGAATTATGATGGTGCCCCTATAGAGTGGTGAAGGTGGGGCAATAAAAAAACGGGCGGCAGTGAGGATGTTTTCTCACTGCCGCCCGTTTTGATTCTGATAACTTTCGTCAGCCGATTTTAGTCGTCGCGACCGCCGAGGCTGTCGTTGTCGTCGTCGTCGTCAAACTCATTGATGGCGTCCAGCGCCCCTTGTTCTTCGAGCGTCGTCACCGGCGCGACCAATTCGCGGTCTTGATAGGTGAAGAAACCCGACCCAGCGGGGATCAGTTTACCGATGATGACGTTTTCTTTCAGACCATACAGACGGTCAAGCTTGCCTTCGATGGCAGCCCCCGCCAACACGCGGATCGTGTGTTGGAAGCTGGAGGCGGACAAGAAGCTGTCGGTGCTGAGCGCCGCTTTGGTGACGCCCAACAGGACGGGCACGCCGGCTGCGGGTTCATGACCTTGATCGATCAGTTTCTGGTTGATGTCGATGAGCATGAGCTTGTCGATCAGTTCACCGGGGAGGAGGCTGCTGCCGCCGCTACGGGTGATCTGGACTTTGCTCATCATCTTGCGGATGATGATCTCAAAGTGCTTATCGGCAATGTTCACGCCCTGATTACGGTACACTTTTTGCACTTCGGTCAACAAGTACAACGCGGTCGGGTCTTGCCCCATGATGCGCAGGATACGGTGCGGGTTCAAGGAACCGACGGTCAATTGCTGACCCGGGTAGACGTGCATCCCGTCGAAAATACCATCTTCAAGGCGCGAGCTAGAGGGCAGCTCGTAAACTTCTTCTTGACGGCGTTCGTAACGGATGAAGATACGGCGGATGGGCAGGATCGCCTCGTCGCGGTCTTCGTGTTCGATGTAGATCGACCCTTGCATCTTGGCGACCAATTTTTCGCCAGTATCTTCGTTAAAGGCAAGGATGGCTCCAAGGTCGATGACTTGATCGTCTTCCACCTGAATATCCCAACCCACAGGGATTTCATGGACTTCGTTCTTCACTTCGCTGTCGATGACGGTCGCCAAACGCACGCCGTCTTCACGACGGGTCAGACGCAGCGTCCCGCCGATGTCGGTGATGACCGCCTCGCCTTTCGGCTTCTTGCGTCCTTCAAAGATTTCTTCCACGCGCGGCAGACCGCTGGTGATATCGCCGGAGGCTTGGGCAGTACCACCGCTGTGGAAGGTGCGCAGCGTCAACTGTGTGCCCGGCTCACCGATGGATTGGGCGGCGATGATGCCGACGGCGGTGCCAATTTCGACCATGTTGCCACGCCCCAAGTCACGCCCATAACACAGGGCGCAAATACCGTGAATGAGGGCGCAAGTCATCGGGCTACGGACGTAGATTTCCGCCAGCTTACTGTTTTGGATCGCTTCGGACGCCAGTTCATCAAGAATGGAGTTGCGCGAGATGATCAGTTCACCGGTGTCGGGGTCATAAATATCATGCGCCGAGCAACGTCCGATGATACGCTCGTACAATTTTTGACCGGCGACATCTTCGCTACGGCGGATCCAGATACCGTTTTGAGTCCCGCAATCGGTACGGTTGATGATCATATCTTGGGCGACATCGACCAGACGACGGGTGAGGTACCCGGCATCGGCGGTACGGAGAGCGGTATCGGCAAGACCTTTACGCGCGCCGTGTGTCGAGATGAAGTATTCCAGCGCCGTCAAGCCCTCGCGGAAGTGACTGCGGATGGGCAAGTCGATGATACGACCGGACGGATCCGCCATCAAACCGCGCATCCCCGCCAATTGCGTAATCGGACCAAAACCGCCTTTGGTAGAGCCGGACAACGCCATGACCGCAATAGGACCATAGGGATTCATCACACTCTTGATCAAATCTTGGAGTGTGTCTTTGGTGCGTGTCCACACATCAATGGTGCGTTGGTAGCGTTCTTCCTCGGTCAACAAACCACGTCGGAAATCGCGCTCGGCACGCTCCACAATTTCTTCCGCTTCGGCGAGAATGCCGGCGCGTTCTTGTGGGACTGTCAGGTCAGATACTGCCATCGTCGTACCGGACAGGGTCGCATAGTAGAAACCGCGATCCTTGATGGCGTCCACGATGTCGGTGGTGATGTCCGAGCCAAATTGCTGATAGGCATCGGCGACCAAGTCTTGCAGTTGTTTCTTGCCGAGCGTGTCTTGGATGTAACGCATCTCATCAGGCAAGATACGGTTGAACAAGGCGCGACCGACGGTGGTGACTTCGGGTTCTTCGGGCGTACGCGACGGATCGTCGTAGTAGTTGCCGAGGACGATGCCGTCGTGGAGGGTGATTTTGCCGAGGTTGACGAGGTATTCAACTTCGTCAATATCGACCACCATCGGGCGCTCGGTCAGGTTGGCGGGGACGATCTGCCCGACTCTTTTCTTCTTGGCGAGATACTTACGCATCTCAATCGTATTGGCGATGAGGCAATCGGTCTCGCCGCTCAGCACCGACTCAATGGCGTTATCAAACGCCGAAGCGGTGATCTTGACCTTGCCCTGATCATCTTTTTGGCTGGTTTCCTCATAGATGACCATGCCGGGCACGTCATAATTGAGCGACCAGAAATAGCCAGTAGTGCGCGCTGGCACCCCGACCTTAACATCCGGCTTGCCGATGATGGCATCGCGATAACGGAAATCTTCGATGCGATCTGGGCGCGTCCAAACCTCGATGGTGGGATCCATCGTCAGGTAATAAATGCCAAGCACCATGTCTTTGGCGGGACCGACGATAGGTTGACCGTCGGAAGGCTTCAAGAGGTTCTTAGTACTCAACATCAGGTCGCGCGCTTCTTGCACGGCTTTGTCGCTAAGCGGCACATGCACCGCCATTTGATCGCCGTCGAAGTCGGCGTTGAACGCCGCGCAGACGAGCGGGTGAATTTGAATGGCTTTGCCTTCAACGAGTTGCGGTTCAAACGCTTGAATGCCGAGGCGGTGGAGCGTAGGCGCACGGTTGAGTAGCACCGGACGTTCCTTGATCACCTCTTCAAGAATTTCCCACACTTCGGGCTTTTCGCGCTCGATAAAGCGTTTCGCGCCTTTTACGTTGCTGGCATAGTTGTGACGCACCAAGCGGCTGATCACGAACGGGCGGTAAAGTTCCAGCGCCATTGTCTTGGGCAACCCGCATTGATAGAGCTTGAGACGCGGACCAATGACGATCACCGAACGTCCCGAATAATCGACACGTTTACCGAGCAAGTTGCGGCGGAAACGCCCCTTCTTGCCCTTCAACATATCGCTGAGGGATTTCAGTTCACGCCGACCGCGACGGCTGAGCGCCTTGCCGCGTTGGCTGTTGTCGATCAGGCTATCGACCGCTTCTTGCAACATCCGCTTTTCGTTGCGCACGATGACATCGGGCGCGCCGAGTTCGAGCAAATGCTTGAGGCGGTTGTTGCGGTTGATCACTCGACGATAGAGATCATTAAGATCGCTGGTCGCAAACCGACCACCGTCCAACTGCACCATGGGGCGCAAGTCGGGAGGGATGACGGGCAACACGGTGAGGATCATCCATTCTGGACGATTCTCGCTCTTGCGCAGGCTTTCGACCACGCTCAAGCGCTTGGTGGCTTTCTTCTTGCGCTGCTTCGACCGCGTGGTGCGGACTTCCGTCCACAATTCGGCGGATAACTTATCGAGATCGATGTCTTGCAGAATTTCATAGAAGGCTTCCGCACCCATACTGGCTTGGAAGACATTGCCATACCGTTGCTTCAGCTCGCGGTAGCGCGTTTCGGACAGAAATTGCTGAATACGCAACTCGTTCAGTTCGGCGCGGGCGCGTTCGGCTTGGGCGCGAATGCTAGAGACGCGCTCATCTCGTTCCGAGACTTGGATACCCAACGCTGTTGACGTTTCGCCGATGAGCGCATTTAGCTCGTCGTTAAGTCGAGTCAGTTCTTGTTGGTGCATCGACTCGTTGTCAGATTGAAGCTGGCTGATGCGGTTTTGGACGATGACCTGCACGCGCGAGATGTGGATATTCTCCACCGGCTCACCTTTGGCGACGATCACAGTGCCAGCGCTGGCGAAGTCGATGTCGGAGATTGCCACTTGTCCGACCAGCGCTTCGATGCGTTGTTGAACGCCACGCCCTTCAATAATCATTTCTTCTGTCTGGTGTTCAAGCGCTTGCTCGAAATGCACCTTCAGGTCTTGCTTTTGGGTTTCGTAGCGCGCCATCACATCTTCGCGATGGGTTCGGAGGCTGCCCATCTCGGTTTCGAGATCGCTGCCGAGATTGCTTTCTTTCTGATGTAATTCGCGATCAATGCGCGCCAGTGCTTTGGTACGGGCTTCATCATCAACGCGAGTCACGACATACTGTGCGAAATACAACACGCGGTCAAGGTTACGACGACCGACATCCAACAGCATACCGAGGTAGCTAGGGACACGGCGTGTATACCAGACATGCGCCACTGGCGCAGCAAGCTCAATATGTCCCATGCGTTCACGACGAACAGCAGCACGAGTGACCTCAACGCCGCACTTATCGCAGATCACGCCGCGATAACGGACGTTTTTGTATTTGCCACAATAGCACTGCCAATCGCGCGTGGGACCGAAAATCGCTTCGCAGAACAAACCATCTTTTTCTGGACGGAGTCGTCGATAATTGATGGTTTCAGGCTTGGTGACCTCGCCATACGACCAAGAACGAATTTGTTCCGGCGAGGCAAGGCTAACGCGAAGTGCCCTGAACTCTTTCGCCTCCAAGGCGTTCCTCCTCAGCGCTATAGCGCCATGATATAGGGAAGGGAGATAGGGTGAAAACAACGAATAGAGACAAGAAAAGAGCGACTGAAAATTTATTTCAGCGCGTGAGGGTGAAACAGGGATTCCTATGAACTAATCGTAGAATGAATTATAGCCATTTCCCGAAACATGTCAAGAGAAAGGCTTAGAAAGAGATATATGCTGTGGATGCGACAGTTAAATGCTAGGATAGCCTATAAATCCATCATGGTCAAGAGGTGGCGCGGAACAACGACATGCCCGCGATGCGGAGCGCCCCATTATCTGCGTAGACCTCGAAACGGCGGATTGGCGAAGTGAGTTCGGCACTGCTGGTGAGTGTCACGATTTCGCCAGTAGTGACCGAGATCGTTTGGGGTGGGGCTAGGGGGAGGGCATTGGTCGCGCGCGCATCGTAGGTGAGCAAGCGGGCGGTACCATCGGCACGCGGGATGAGATCCACCGAGATGCTGGTGACGTCGATGTTCGTGCGCAAGATATCGACGCGGATGCCACTGCTCATGCAACGGGGATCGTCATCATTGATTTGCAAGACGATATCCCCCGCCAAGTCTTGTAAGGTCAAACGGGCGTTGGGGCACTCCCCGCCGGGGGCAGAGACGAGGGAAAATGCCAAATTCCAACGGTTGAAGCTTTCGTCCACAAGCGTGAAGGGCGGTTCGACCAGTTGATCGGGTGGCAGCACCGAAAAATCAATTTCAAAGGGGAGGTTACTGATCTCGACAGCGAAGGGGCGGCGGTTATCGCGTTCATCGCTTTCGATGATTTCTGAATCGGCATCTACCACCAACTGGGTGTTATAACTTCCCCACCAACCGTAGCTGAACGGAAAACTGATATTTTTGGAGCCGTTGGGCGGGATGTTGTCGATGGTGCCCGACAAGGAATTGAGCAGCACCGGCTCGGTCAGGCTGGCATCCCATGTCCAACTAAAGGCTCCTGAAGGTGCCGCGCCGGTATTGGTGATGCTGATGCTCAGAAAGAAGACTTGACCGGGGGCGAGTGTGCGTTGTGAGGTGCGCAAGCGCCCTACGATGAGATTGGGCAAGGCAGGAGGTGGGGTCGGTGTGGCGGGTGTCCCCTCTGGCGTGATTGTTGGCACGGGGGTGGGGG